>ERZ827478.2-NODE-2-length-276872-cov-52.707504_pt1 | contig 276872 bp, 292 predicted proteins | sample MGYA00519705_ERZ827478 | MGnify/ENA primary metagenome ERZ827478 (study PRJEB31778, sample SAMEA3449318) | human gut metagenome | biome: human gut; feature: human-associated habitat; material: faeces | place: United Kingdom | collected 2010/2012 ...
TCTTTGATATATCCAAAATACCATTAACAATTTCTAATAAATTATCTGAAGCCATTACTATATCATTAACTTCTTCTTTTGCACTATTGGGTAAACTTTTATCATCAAGTAACATATTACTAAAACCAACTATTGCATTAAGAGGTGTTCTTATTTCATGTGACATACTTGATAAAAATTCTGTTTTAGCTAAATTTGCTTTTTCTGCAGCATCCTTGGCAGCATTTAACTGAGCAATCATTTTAACATCTGGATTTTCAATTGTAAAGTACATTATTGCAGTTACAATACTTAATGTAAAATTAGTAAGTATTAATCTTGGAAACTTTATTTGAAGAAAACCACTAACTAACATTAAAACAATTAATAATACTAATGGTATAGCTTTTTTATTTTTGATTTTCTTTAAATTAAATATTAAAATAAAGAAGATTATTATAATTATAAATATAGAAAAACTAGATAAAATAGCTTGACCTAACCCATAAGTGTTAATTACAACTCCATTACTATCGCAATTAACATATAGCGGTGAAAAGAAAATAATAATTCCAACCACAGCCAAAACTAAATATCTAGTTATTTCAAAATATTTTGGAAAGCGATAGTCTAAACCTTTAACTAATATAATTGAATATTTCAAAAAATTAGTGAAAAGTACTGCAAGCAATGTCATAAATATATCTTTTAAAAATATCTTTAGCCACATTACTTCATTCATTATTGGTAATGCACTTAATATTTCAAAGATTAAACAAAATAACACTAATAATAATATTTTAGAAAATATACTTATTTCTACTGAATGTATTTTTTCTTTTTTAAAATATACTATTGTTATAATTGTAATATAAACTAAACTTGCAAAACTTAAATAAACTATCGAATTCATATTTTACCTCTTTTTACTTTTTTACCCTTACCTTTTTCAATGCTTTTCCATTATTCATTTCATATTCTAAAGCATTTTGTTGTTCAAGCTCTCTAAAAGCTGTTTTACCAAATGGTGTAAGTGGTAACCTATCTTTTCTAAATTCATAGGTTCCTGGTATATAATAATAATACATCGGTTTTGTTTTTTCTTCAACTATTTTAATAATTTTTTCGATAATTTTGTCAATATCTTGATTAAAGCATTCTTCTTTTAATACTATATGACATGATGCTTCAGCCACATTACTAGGATGTGGACTTTTAACAACACAGCATTCTAGTACTTCAGGAATGTTATTTATAATATTTTCTAGGACTTTAACAAATATTTTTCCATTTTGAGTTCTAATAATTCTTTCTTCTCTAGATACAAAACAAAGTCTTCCTTCTTCATCAATATAAGCTTCATCACCAGTATCTATATATTTTTTACCATCTCTATAACAAATTGTTTTTTCGTTTACTTCCGGAGCTTCATCAATATAACCTAGCATAGAGGCATCAGTTGATAATAAGAATTCTCCAATATGATAATTACCATCTTCATCTTTACCATATGGAAGTTCTTCACCAGTAAATTTATCAATTACAATGTAGTTTGAACCAGCAAGTGGGAAGCCACAAGTTCCATATTTTTTTGGAACACCTGGAATATCATAATTAAATATTACTCCCCCAAATTCTTCGTTTTGACCATATCCATGGCGACTTCTACCATTAAGAATTTTATCTACTTGTTCATCAATTTCTGCTTCAATTCCTTCTCCACCATGTTGAACAGATTTTACAAAGCTAAAGTCTTTAGTTGCCCATTTTGGGTCTTCAACTAAAGTTTTAACAAATGATGGCACTGTAAAATAATGATTTGCTTTAGTTTTTAACATAGTTTTTGGAAATTCATTTCTATCATAAGTTGCAATCAAATGCGTATTCATTTGATAGTATCTTGCTAAATGCATTCCTTCAAGAGAATATGCAACCATTGGTGGACATAATTGACAAAATGAATCTTCAAAATTGTAATCTGTTGTAGTCATTAAAGTTGTTTGATAAATTGGTGTATTACAAGATAAGTCAGTCATTGCAACTCTTTTAGCTGGACCTGTTGTTCCTCCTGTATGAACTATAAATTTAACTTTACCATCTTGGTAACCTTCAGCTCTTGTATAATTCATTTCGCCATATATTTTCAAGAAATCTTCCCATTGAATAAATCTATCATCACGACTATCATCTTTATAAAAACTTGCTTTAGCCATTATCTTTTGTTTCTTAGCATACGCATCAAAATTAAGTAATAATTGTTGATATTTTTTTAGAACTTTTCTTTGTTCATCAATTGATAAATCATTTAATTCTCTTTCACTTGGAACAAATCCTTCAATGCCTTTAATTGCATGTTTGTAATATGGATTATTAAGCACTGCATTTAATCCAAAAACTTGAATTTGATATCCTAAATTCATTTTTAATGGGAATGAGTCCATAACAGATGTAACAATTACATGTTCTACATTTGTTCCTTTAATAGCTTCTTTTACAACTGGATACATTGCATCAATTATCACTAATGCTTTAGTTTTATTTTTCACTAAATAATTATGTAATAATTCTTTTGAAACTACCCCAGGATTAAACCATTCAGTACAGATACCCATGTCATTTAGGCCATATTCAACCATAAACGTTTCAGGTGTATTAAGACAAAACATAGGTACAACATCATCTGGTGTAACTCCACAATTTAAAAAAGCATTACCTACCATATTAGAACCATCAAAAAATTGTCCATGAGTAATATTCTTACCATAGAAATTAAATGCTGGTAAAGCTTGATAGTTAACACTATGTTTTATAGCTGCATCACGAATAAATCCCATTGCAGTCTTTTTAGCATCATCAGAATTATATTTAAATTTTGGCATATGTTTTAAATATGGTAAATCTACCGATGTTAAATGAATTTTCTTTTCTTCCATAATTAAATCTCCCCTCTAATAACTTCATTATATCACTTTATCGCTTGTATTAATAGCCAGATATTGACATTTAGTATCATATTTGATACAATATTAGTGGTGAAACAAAAATGGACTATGATAAAAACTATATTGAGGTTGCTTATAATCCTGAAGAATTAAATGAGATATTCATTAAAGAATTTATAAGTTTTAGAAAAGAAAATAATTTAACACAAGATTTATTTTCCAAATATTCTGGTGTTTCAAGAGAAAAAATAGCTAGAATAGAATGTGGAGCATCATCTCCATCAATTCTAAGTTTATTAAAAATTCTTGGACCAATCGGATATACAATTAAAATAGAAAAAGTAAAGAACAAATAACTTACGTTCTTTACTTTTTTAATTTAGTAAATTACACAAAAAGCATTTTTATAAATTTCTTTTTAACTTTTTGTATTAATAATGCATTATCTTCTAACATATCTTCTGTGATAATCATATCTATAGATTTTACTTTTTTAGAATACTTTCTAGAAAGATAGCAACACCATCATCATCATTTGATGATGTAACATAATCTACCATGTTTTTAATTTCTTCAGAAGCATTAGCTACACAAACACTATAACCACTTTTATTAAACATTGAAATGTCATTATAATCATTACCTATTGCAATTGTATTTTTAATAGGAATGTTAAAATAATCTGCTAAGAAACATAGTGCATTTCCTTTGGATGCGTCGTTGTTTCCCAAAGAAAACCACTTTTCATAATAAGTATCTTCTTTACTTATTTCATTTACAATCATTACTCTATCTAGATTTTTCATAATATGTTTAATTTTTAAAACATTCTTTTCATTTTCATCAATATACATACATTGTTTAACTTTTTTATTTTTTAGAATATTCTTATAGTTACCATGACTTAATAATAGTTGTTTTGAATTATAAGGATTTTTAGTAATATAATCACAATCATCTACTGCAAGAATTAATCTAACATCATAATAATAAGCATACTCTACCATTTTATAAACTAAATCTTTATCTATATAAAATAATTTTAAGACCTTATTATTATGATAATCATATATTTCAGCTCCATTAGATGATACAACGATATTAGAAGCATTAATATTTTTACTTATATCTATTGTTTGATATCTAGGTCTAGCCGTACATATTACAACTTCATTTCCAATTTTTATATGTTTAGAAATTGCTTTTTTAACTCTATTTGAAACAGTATCATCAGATTTTGTTAAAGTTTCATCATAATCAATTAATATAAGTTTTTTTTTATTATTCATTTTTTTTAAAAACTTAATTTTATTTGTTAGACATTCAATATTTAATTTATTTAGAATTTTAATTAAATCTTTATATTCATTTTTACACGGAACATATGCAATAAAAGGGTGTCTTTGATAATGAACAAAATGTTTTTTCATTCTTACAAATTCATTATTTAAAACATTATTTTTATTATAATAAAAACTAAATAATTCTTTAGTTTTGTTTACATACTCATCGGAGAATTTACTCAAATTATAAGAAAATCTAATTGGAATAACAATAAATTCATCATTATTGATTATATCTAAAACAAAATTCTCATCATCCTCAACTACCAACGCTATCTTTTTACTTTTTAGATTTTCCATTTCTAAAATATCATAGTCTTCCATATTTATTCCTCACATACATTTAAGTATTCTTCTATTGCCAAAATCATATCTGGAGCAATAATCTTATTCATTTTATTATTAGGAATATTATTTTTAATAATTGATATAGCCTCTTTTAGAGGAAAAACTTCTATCTTAAAATTACCTTCTTTTTCATGTTCAGTATAATTAACCTTTGATATATCTGGTTTTTTCAAAGTTTCTATTGCATAATAATAAATTTCTGCTTTTCTATTTTTTCCTTCTTCTGGCCAATCCTTACTTAAATAAGTAACTTTCATAAAAGGTTTGTCAATTTTTTCATCAGTTATTTCAATGCCAGTTTCCTCTAATATTTCTCTTTTCAAACAATCCTCAAAAGATTCATTTTCTTCTAAATGTCCACCTGGAAACTGAAAAATACTATTTTCATTACCAATAACAATACCAGACTCAGTTACTAATACAGCTTTTGTTCTAATAACAGTTTCAGTTACTTCACTTTCTTTCAAAAAATCATAATTATAAATTATTTCTTTCATAAATTAACCTCCATATTTAATTTAATTATACTATATAATCTATTTACATTCCAGTTTTTTCGATAAAATAATGCAATTATTAGTTTCTTTTATTGACTGAATTTGTGCATAACAAATTTTAGCCATTTCTGTGGGTGACATATATTGAGAATCTAATATAATACCACTAACATTGTTATTTTTCAAAATTTCCAGCCATGATTTTTTCTCCGAAAAACTCTCTAGCTGGGCATCTTCAATAGACTTTGTTCTTAAAACTTTTTCGCTATTTTCAAATCTTTGAATTGCTCTTTTGTAGCAAGTTTCAGGATTACATTCTAACCATACTGCCACAACCACTATATTTGCTAGGTCTAATTTAGTTAATAAATCTTTTGATATTGTTGGAAGATAATTTTCATTAATATCATCATTTTCTTTTTGTATTAATTCATTTCTGTTCATTTGAACAGCATAATGTACATCAGAAATAACTACTTTATTGTCTTCACAATACTTTACAAACCAATCATCTACATCTTCAGATGTAACCTTATCAAAAATATCTTTGTTATCTAATCCTCTCATGTGACCTATATCAAAAAAGCCTTGTACTCTTCGATAAATTTTACTTTCTTCCAAAGTCATACTTAATTTTTTTACAAAAGTACTTTTTCCACAAGCTGTAGGTCCCCCTACTAAAATTAATATATTCATCTCTATAATTCTTCCTTTATTAAATTAAATACTTTTATCATGTCTTTATAAATCATTTTATTCATCAAATTATCATTTATAGTATCTAATAATACTTGTTCAAAATCATTAATAGGAACGTATTTAAGTTGAAAATTTTTCTCTTTTTCCCACTTATCATAATTTGTATTATCAGGATTTATCTTCTTATCAGTTTTAACATAATAATAATCAAATTCTGTTAATCTATTAATTTTCTTCTTTGGATAATCTTTATTTAAATATTGAATTGTACAAAAAAGTTTTATAATTTCTCCATTATCTAAAGATATTCCAGTTTCTTCTAATATTTCCCTTCTTAACCCTTCAATTAAGGTCTCATTTTGTTCTAAAAACCCTCCTGGGAATTGAAATGTATTATCACAAAAACCAAGCAAAATTTCTTTGTCAGAATTAATCATTATAGCCCTAGGTCTATATATTTTTTCATTTATATCTTCCGTTCTAAGATTATCAAAATTTACAATTATTTTTTCCATTGTCAGTCTCCTTTTTAATTTTTTTTAATAAAATATGGTAATCATTTGGGGTATTAATATTATAAAATTCCGATTCTACATAAACAAATCTAGATTTATCATCAGCAAACAAACGATAAATATTGCAATTTTCTTCATTAATATTCATTAGACGAGTCTTAAATAAGTTAACATCAACAACTTTTACTGCCATTAAAGCTTTTTCAGTTCCAAAAAAACAAATATCTTTAGTATCAGTATTTATAATTTTCTTTAACGCATCATCAGAATAAAATGTATCACCATAAAGAAAAGTTGTAGGTTCTTCTAAATAATCAAAAGCAAACATTTTTCCTAATGGTTTTGAAAAACTAGATTCTACATGTTTAATGCCATTTATCCAATGTCTTCTATCATGTGACAATATCAGTATATCATATATTTCATTTTCATGTAACAATCTAATAGTTCTTTGCAATAAATTTTCTCCATTTATTGAAATAGTTTGTTTAGTAGTATCCATGTAATTATTCCATCTAGTTCCCTTACCATCTGACATAATAGCATATCTCATATAAATATCACCATTATTTTTTTCTACTTAAAATATATTCACCAAATTCATCATCGGGGCTCATTTTTAAATTTCCAAATTGACTATAAAATGACTTAACCGTTTCAATATCAATTTTCTCCATTTTTTTAATTTTTTCAAATTTATCATTCATCATTCTGCCCAAAGTATCAGTAAAATATATTTCTTCACTACCAAGTCTTTCAAGTATATGATTACCCAAAGCATATATTTTTTCTATTTCAACATCTCCATTTAGTAAATTTTTTAAAGCTTTAACAACATCTTGTTTTATTGAACCTGGTTGCAAGGAAAAACCAGCAATTTCTTTACTATGATCAAAGTATTTTAAGTAATATCCATATTCTTCAAAAAGGTTAATTAAATCGATTAAGTTTTGATCAATTCTCCAACCACCACCTTGAAAAACAAAAATACCTTCTTCAGACTTTTCTAATGCCTTTCTACAAAAATTCAAATAAAATCTTAAAGAATTTGGACTCATTTCTAACAAAGCATGATTGGAAACGACTAAGTCTGTTTCAATAGGACTATTTCTCATTTCCCACAATTTCCAATAAGGAATATGAATACATCTAGAATTATTATTTAATTCTTCATTAACTAACTCATTTATACTATTTCGGCAAATATGATTAAACAAACGATTTTGTATCAAATAAAATGCTTGGGTTACATCTGTAGCAGCATATTTTATTCCATCTTCAAGAAGCAAACAACCTAAAGTTCCAGAACCACCACCTATTTCAAATACTCTTTTATTTTCGATGGTTCCAAGTGCTGCTTCAATAATTCTTTTTTCACAAATTGAAGCAATCATTGGAGCTTTAACTAAAAATTCTCCACGATAAGTCTTTTTAGTAAGTTCATAAATATCATAAGTACATTTTTTTAACAACTCAAATTCCTCACGAGTTATACCTCCACACAGTTTATTATAGTGAGTATCAAAACTATAAGCATGCATACTATCTATATATCTTATAAGTTCATCTTCCACTTGAACAGTTGTTGGAAAACCACCAGCTTCAAATAATTTTGGTTTAAATGCTCTGATAAATCTATTTGATAGCATTATTTTTCCTTTACATTCTTGCTTATTATATTCATCAATACTTAAACTCATTTAATAACCTCCTTTAGTTTATTATTTTTAAGTTCAATTACTCTGTCAGACACTTTTTTTACAAACTCTTCCTCATGTGAAACAATTATAAGAGTCATATTTTCTTCAATTAATTCTGCAATCAAATTTAATACACTTTCTTTAAATTCCTTATCTAAAGCACTTGTTGGTTCATCAAGCAGTATAATATCTGGTTTCATTAACATAGATCTAGCTATAGCTACTCGTTGCTTTTGCCCACCAGATAATTCATCAGGAAATTTATCTTTTTTATCTAATAAATCAATTTTTTTCAAAATATCTAATGTCATTTTTTCACTCTTGGTTTGTGAATAATTTTTAATCTTAATTAATCCAATAATTAAATTTTCAAATACAGTTAAATGTTCAAATAAATTATAATCTTGAAAAACCAATCCTATCTTCTGTCTCAAAATCGAAATTGGATAATTGTTTATATTTTTGTTATCAAAAAGTATTTCTCCACCATTAATTTCTTCCAATCTATTTAAACATTTTAGAAAAGTGCTTTTACCTGAGCCACTTTTTCCAATTATAGAAATAACTTCTCCTTTTTTTACTATCAAATTTACATTTTTAAATATTATTTCATCACCAAATGTCTTGGTTACATTTTTTATTTCCAAAATAGTGCTCATATTTTTTTCACCGCCCTGTGATTAACTTTTCTATAAAACACATTTAACATTTTACTAACTAATAAACAAATTATGAAATACATAATTGCTATCAATATTAAAGGGAAAAATGCTTCATATGTCCTATTTCTTATAATATCACTAGCCTTTGTAAGTTCCATTATAGATATGTAACCGGCTATTGAAGTAAGCTTAATTAAAGATACACATTCATTTTTATAAACAGGTATAACATAAGATAGTATTTGAGGTAATAAAATATATCTTAAAGTTTGAATTTTTGTAAAACCCAAAGAATAGGCAGAATTTATCTGTGATTTATTTATAGAATTGTAAGCACCTACCAAAATCTGAGAAACATATGCAGCAAAATAAATGGCAAAAACTATAATAGCAACTATTAATGGATTTATATTAATATTTTCAAATATTACATAGTAAAATATAAGTAATAAAACTGTAATCGGGGTTCCTTGTATTAAAGATACCACGAAATTTGTAATATTTCTTACAACTTCAATTTTAATTCTTTTTATAAGAAAAATTACAATTCCTAATATTGTGCCTAAAAAAATAGCAAAGAAAGATATTATTAGAGTACTCTTGAGCCCATTTAATATTAAAAGGTACCTTTTTTCTTCAATCAAGGTTCTCTTAAAACTCAATATAAACTTATTTCCAAAATCAACTAAGTTGTCAAAATTTAGAAAAATAATAGTTCCAATTACAACAACTAATATTAAATAACAAATAACTTTTTTCATACTATCCTCTAACAATCATTACAATTCCGCCTGTATAATTAGGAACTGAAAACAATACTGATTTTTTTCTTTCTTCTGTTACAATTATAGAACAACCTGCCATATCTATTTTACCACTTTTTAGTGCTGGTATTATTCCATCAAAAGACATTTCCACAATTTTTAATTTATAACCTAATTTCATACAAATATAATTTATAATATCAATATCGTATCCAACTATTTCATTATCTTTCATATATGAAAATGGTGCCGAACCAGAAACTGTTGCAAATGTTATTACACCCTTAGAATCATCATAAGTATACTTTTCTAATATTTTATTTTCTTCTTTATCACTCATCCATTTTAATTCTATTTCTTTTAATTTGCCATTACTATTCATTTTTAATAATTCGTTATTAACTTTTTCTTCTAGCCACTTACTTTTAGGGCTTATTGCAAATGCGTAGCTATCTACACTTAATTTTTCCTCTAAAATTTTTAAATTAGAATTATTTTTAATTATTTCTTTACTTAAAGGTTCATCAGTCAAAAAACCATCTATCTTTCCTGCTTTTAAAGCAGATATTTGATCACTATAACTATTAAAATATGTAGCTTCTGAATTTGGCAATTTTTGTTCAAGTAAAGAATCATATTCGGAACCAGTATAAATACCAATTTTACTAAATTCTAAATCTTTTAAGGAATTAATAGATTTCATTTCTTTAGAACAACCAACAACAGTGAATATTAAAATACCCAATAGAATTATTTTACTTTTTTTCTCTAACATGTTTTAAATCCCTCGTTTCTTTCTTTGTTTCAATCTCAAAATTATTAAACACCATTTTCATCTTCTTCAAAGTTTCTTTTTCATCAATACCAACCACTTGAACCCATCCTGAAGCATCATTACCAACTCTTCGTTTTTTTTGATATTCACCAGCTTTGGCAAACATTTCGCCCGCTATAACTCCATCCATATTCAATAGTTCATCTAAAGGAGTTATTTTCTCTACAAGTCCTTCCTTATTAGGCAAATATAAATCTCCAACACTTAAAATTCTGTTTCTATATTTTAACGTAACAGGAGTTCGCAAAGCAATATCAATTAATATATTATATATATCAATTCCATAAGAATAACTATGATTTAAAGTTGCCTGACAACCAGGAAGTCTCCATCCTAATTCACTTGCCTTAACGTAGCCATCTTCACTAATAAATACCTCTATAGTCATGGCTCCATTTTCTAGTTGCATTCCAGTAACTATTTGTTGAATAAATTCTTTAGGTATAAATTTAAAGAAATTTGGAATTTTTGGTACTGTCATATGACAGTTCAGCTCATTATTAATTGTGGCCCATAATGTAGGATTAGGAATATACGTAACATAAGAATCTAACACAATACCATTTTGAACTAAACTTTCTATCGACCATTCATGATCATAACAAAAATTTTCAGCCATATATTTTCCAGGTTCAATTATTACATCTAAATCATCAATATCTTTAATAGAATCAATTATATAAGTTTTAATGCTATTCATTCCTCGTCTAGGTTTAAACACAATCCTTTTGCTACCATTTTCAAGAAAAAAATTTTTTAATTCTTCTTTACTATTTATAGCTTGAAAATCAACAGTATCAATTCCAATATCTCTAAATTTTTCTTTCATATAAACTTTATCTCTAACCCATTTTATTTGCTCATCATTTAAAACTTCTAATCCCAACTTTCTTGCAAATCTATTAGCAAACGCTAAATAATATTCTGAATCGCTTAAAAAACAATCTATTTTTTCTATATTATTTTTTTTTAACCAATTTTTAAAATTTTTTATTTCTTCATCTATATCATTATTAAAATCAATTGTATAGCATTTAAATTTCGATGTATATTTTAAATAACTATTACTAAAAAATTTCATATTTTTACTTGTTCTAATAATTATTACATCTATATCCTCTCTTTTAAATAATGAATGAGATAAATTGTTTTCATATTCTTCAAAATATAAAAGTCTCTTCATCGAACCAACCTCCTTACATTCATTTTAGTTTCTTCAGTTAAATGATTGCTTTCTAAAATTGTATCAATTCCATTTAACATAAATCTAACATAGGACAAATCATAATAACTATTTAAATTTTGTTTATATTTATCCTTGTTTTTCAAAATATATTCAAGAATGCCTAAATATATTTTTTCTCTTTTTAAAATAAAACCATCTTCATTTTTATAATCTAATGGAAGAACTAAACCTTTCCACACATTTAAACTTTCAATGTCTCTTTTTATTCCACATTCTGGCGTTTCATAAATTCTTTTCTTTGCAAACTCATCAGGATACTCATATGCAATACTTTTAAAATAAGCTGCTACATCATATGTATTTTTAATCACATCTTCAGTAACTCTATTAAGTTTTAAAATCTCGCTATAAGCTTTCTCTCCTATATAGACTTTACCATCAAGTAATCCCCTATCACATACAAGGACTTCACTTCTTTCTTCCCTTAAATATTCTTTTAAAAATTGCAATTTAAATAATAAATTTTGAAAATCAAAAATAGATATATTTCGATTTATCTCTAACCCATTATTTAAAAGATAGTTTGCTGTTTCACTAATAAAGATTGCATTTATTCCATCTTTAAGAAATTTTTTTTGAAAATAATCTAAAGATGCTGATTTACCACCACATGGACCTCCTACAAAAACTATTTTACATGTATTTATAATCTATCAGCCCTTTCTTTAATTCTTTTTGATAAAGTTCTAACCACACTATTTTGTATTTTTTTATCATCAATATATTTTGTTAATAAATCTGGTTCTGCTAATTCCACTTCCATAATTTTTGCTTCTCCATTAATCAAAACCATATCAACTCTCATATATAAATATCCACTATATTCATTAATGCTTTCAACTCTCTTAGCTAAATCTAAAATTTGAGGTGGAACATTAGTCACTAACTGAGTTTTTATTTTTTTATGAAATATTGCTGGAAACCTTAGCATAGTATGAGTTAAAACTCCATCAATAAAGATGCAAGAATATTCCCCATTAATTATTTCGGGAATAAATGGTTGAAACATTAAACCACAATAAGGATTATTTTCTAAAATTTTTTCAAAATTACCATAAATTTCATTAAATAAAGCACTATTTGGAATTTCATCATTACAATTTACAGCATATGTATTTTTGCCACTTCCAGAAATGGTTGGTTTAATTACACAAGGTTCATTTCCAAATCTACTTTCTAAAATTCTTATTATGTTTTTCTCACTAGCTTCAAAATTTTTCAAAAAGTATGTTTTAATTGTTTCAATTTTATTCTTTTTCAGCAAGTTGAATTGTTTTTCCTTTTGTATATTTTCTAAAATCATATTAATATCATTCAATAAAGGCACGCCTTTTTCATCTAACGTTAAAAGCCATCTTCTAAAGTTATTAAAATCATCTTGATAACCCCATACAGAACGCAAAATAAGTAAGTCAAAATTTTTATCTAAAGGTTGTTGCCAAGAAACAATTTCCGACTCAACATCTAATTCATTCAAAGCATCTCTTAATTTTAAATCCTCACTAATCTTATCAGCCCATTTATCACAAGATACAATACCTACTCTTTTCATCTTATCTAAGCCTTCTTAAACATCTATTCATGGCACTCATATGATCTATTATATCCTCTCTTGGAAGTGCAGTTGTCACTCTTCCAATTAACTGTTCGCTATTTGGAAATGAAATAGACTGACCTAATATTATTTTTATCTTTTCTTGTTCATACATATATTTAAGCAATTCAATTTCATTTTTTATAACTCTTCCATCTGCCTCTTTATTTTTCAAATTTGTATAATCGAGTAAAGCAAAGAAACCTGACTCTGGCATTGAGTTGTTTACAAAATGAACATCCGGGATTCCTTCTAATAAATGATTAATATTAAATTCATTTGATGCTAATTTTCTAATATCTTCTTCAATATTTTTCCGTATATTTAAATCATTAACTGACTCTATGCCTTCAACCATTGCTTTTAACAGCTCTAAGCGATACATATACTCACCAACAATTGGATTAAAATATTCTCTATATACTTGATATCGTAAATCTGATGCATTAAAAGCACCAGCTAAAGCTTTACCTTGCATTACCGGAGATGAATCCATAGTCTGAAAAATATAATTTCTAACTCCTCTAATAATGGATTCATGGGCAACTATCATCCCAGCTCGCAAAGATGCTAATCCATAACTTTTTGATAAACCAGTCATTGTAATAGTATTATTAAAATATTTTTTATTGCAAGCCATAGGCAAAGATAAATTATCTCTATCAAATGTTAAATCTCTATAAATAATATCGTCAATAACAAACACACCTTTTCTAAGACAAACATCACCAATTTTATCCAGAATATCCGAATTTTTTTTATTCATGACTTTTCCTAAAGGATTATGTGGATTTTCATTTAAAAATGCTACTACTCGTGGAACATATTTTAATTCTGGTTCCATTTTTTTTAAGTTCTCATTTAATTCATCTATTCTTTTTTCCAATTTTACTGGATTTACATACCAATTATCTTCCTCAGATAAAGGAAGTATCTCTACTACAGCACCAGCTACACGTTCAGGAGTAAAAGTAAATAAACCATAGTTTGGACCAGTCATTAATACAACATCATAAGGTCTAGCAATAACTTTCATAATCATATTAAATGCTTGAGTAGTTGATACAGTAAAAATTACGTTATCAGCATTTATTCCCTTTGGGCTTTCAAACCCTTCTCTTTCTAAATATTTAACGATTTCTTGTCTAGATACTTCATCGCCTGCTGCTAATGGATATTCAGACATATTACTATGCAAAATAGTATCAATCAACTTTGCAGTACATAATGGAAATGCTTCAGTCTCCATTGGGCTTCCACCACCTAGTGATCTAGTTTCTAAACCTTTTATTCTTTCATTTTCTAATTGATACAATTCGTTGCCATAAATAGAAAAGGCATCAGCTATTTTTTTCACCTCAAAAGAAAAGTTTTTACCATCATTTCTTGTCCCTAAATTTGGTAAACCTCTTACTTTATTTTTCAATAAAGAATTATTTTCAAACAATCTTTTTAATGATTCACAATATTCTTCTTGCATATTATCACCTCAATTAAAATTATTATATGACATGATCTAATAAAAGAAAAATACTTTTTTTAATATTAAATATAATATTTTTTAATATTAAAAGCCAACTTTTACATTTGGCCTTTACTTTAAAAATATTTACTAACTTCATTTTCAATTCTATCAATTAAATAATAGGCAATTTCTCCATTATTGCACATATTAATGAGTTCATTCTTATCAACATACATTGCTGCTGTTGATTCATTATCATTAAATTTAATATTATTTAAATCAAAATCTGCAGACAAAATACATGTAATATATGCATATTTGAATAAACTTCTTTTTACTGGTTTTAAAAATATTGGTTTTGTTTTTTCTATCGTTGTAACTATCCCAATTTTTTTATTTAACAATCTAATTAAAGCGGTTTCTTGATTCTCCCCGGAAATAAAACTACCACCTACACAACACCAACTACCAGCATATCGTTTTGAATAATCTAAAGAATTCTTAATCAGCAAAATCTCTTTTTTTGAATTAATTATCCAAATCTCTAAAGCTAAATGATAAAAACCATTAGGTATCTCATTTCCTTTAATAACAACATCGCCAGTTCTATTTAAATTTTCATCATATAAATCCCAAATTTCCATTATTGCAACTCCTCATCAACAAATTTCTTTAACAAATTTATAAAATCAATAACAATTTGATTAGTTTTTGTATAAGCTATTAATACTTTATCACTAAATATTTCTTCTTGAACATCGATGACTTGTAAAGAATCATGTTCTAAATACTCTTTAAGTAGCAATTCATTAGATAGTCCAATTCCAAAATTGTTTTCTAATAAACAAAAATATAAGTTTGATTCATTAATATTTATCACATCCATAAAACTAATATCATTTAGAAAACACATTTTTTTAATTTTCCCTGATTTCAAGGATGGTCTGTAAGAGATAAAAGGTACATCGTCTAATTGTTTTATACTATTAATATTTTGATATAAACTAAACAGTTCATTTCCACATACAAAATAGTTATTTAATTCACATAATAGTTCGGTTGAAACATCGTTTAATTTATGAATATATCCTTCTTCATCAATAACAATATCATATTCTTTATTAGTAACTTTGTCTATACTTAATTTTGAATATAAATCAACATTCAATTTTACATTATTATATTTATTTTTAAATTCTTGAATAAATTTTAATAATATTGATTTAGCATAACTATATCTTATTCCAATATTTAATTCAGTATAGCTTTTTTGATTATTAAAACACTCTATATTTTTTTCTAAACTCTCAAACATAGGTTGCAAAGTTTCAAACAATCTTAATCCTTCTTGAGTTAGCTGAAACTGCTTAGTACTACGATTTATTAAAACCTTATTTAATTGTAACTCCAAATTTTTAATACTTAAGCTAAGAGATGGTTGTGCGACATTTAAATTTTTTGAAGCATTTGTAACACCTTTATAAACAACAATGTAATAAAAATTTTTAAATAAATTAAAATTAAAATTATTCATATAACCACCCAACATTTACTTGAATTTACAATTATTATAACATATAAATATATTAAAAGTCCACTATACATATTGTATTTAACCCCCCCTTTTTCATATTACTAAAGCAAGCTCTAATGCTAATAGCAATACTTCCTTCTTTTTATCTATATTTACTAATCCATTTAAACTTCTTTTATCCCAGACAGTTCCATCTAAATTATCTCCAGCATAATAGAAAGTAAAGTATTTCATATTTAGTTTTTTACAAACTGCAGCAATAACTGTGCCTTCCATTTCTACACAAACTACTCCATTATCTTTATAATATTTAATCTTATCTTTAGTTTCTCTATAAAAAGCATCTGTGGTCCATGTAGCACCTTTTGTATAATCAAAATCAAACTTTCTTAATATATCAATAAACTCCTCTTTATAATCAGGATTTATTTCTATTGTTTCACTTTCTGGAGCATAATGATAACTTGTTCCTTCATCTCTATATCCAAGGGTTGGAATAATTATACTACAATCTTCAATATTTGCTTCAAGTACTCCACAATTACCAAAGATAATAACTTTTTCTACCCCAGCAGCATACAACTCTTCAATATCACCAGCTATCCATGGACCACTTACACCAGCCATAAAGAATGTTATTTCAACATCTTTATACTTGATTATATAAACATTTCTATCCATATTAGCACATGAGATATACCCTACTTCTAAAGAACTAAATTTTTCTATTACATCTTCAAATAAATGTCTTGAAAAAACACCAACTGCTACTTTAGGAAGTTTAATATTTTTATCTTGGTTTTCTCTGTATTTTATCCCTTGGGGTCTAATAAAACCTTCTTCATCACTATATCTAATCATATTTTATCTCCTTTCGTAATTTTATATCTACCACTCTTTATATTTCCTTTTTTAATAAATTACCTGTCTCTTCTAATATTTCTCTTTTTAATCCTTCAATCAACGTTTCATTATCTTCTAAAAAGCCACCAGGAAACTGATATGTATTATTACAAAAACCTAATAAAATTTCATTATTAGAATTAATTATAATAGCTCTAGGTCTATAAACAAATTCATTTATATCTTTTAGTTCAAGATTATTTTTATTTATAACCAGCTTTTTCATACTAATTCTCCAATCTTATTTATTTTTTATATAAAATCCTATTTCACTAACTAAATCATTATTTTTTTCTACTTTAATTGTTTTTATACCTAATACATTTGCACCATTTATATTTTTTATATTATCATCCAAAAATAATAATTCATTTGCATTTATTTTATATTTATCTAATATAAACTCATAAAAATCTAAGTTAGGTTTTATTCTATTTATCTCAGCAGATATAATTAAATCATCCAAATAGTTTACGTCAAAATGACTATTAATAAATTCTTTTACAAAAGATACATGATTAGTTGCAATAACAATTTTTACATCACTATTAATTTCTTTTACCTTTTTAAATATTTCTCTATCTTTTACTTTATATAATTTATTAATTAATGCCCTTGTAATATCTAATATATTTGTTTCATCATTAACAATTTTATTTGCTTCTTTCAAATACTCTTCATCACTTAAATTAGGTCCAAATAATCTTTCTAATTTTTCTTCTTCATTCGATAAAACAATATCTCTTTCATTAACCAAAACTCCCACTAAATCAAACGCAATAACTTTAATCATAGTTAATTTTCTTTCAAGAATTCTGCAAGTTTTTTATAACCATCAGTATTCCAAACATGACATCTTTCATCATCATTATAGTTTCCCATTGTTTTATCATATCCTTCTGGAATAAAGATAAAATCCCAACTCCAGCCAAAGGTTCCTGATTTTTCTTTTGCAATTGTACCTTTTGTAATTGATTTAAATACTATCGGACTTTTTCCATATTCACAATAAGCAAAAGCTTCAATAAAACAAGCATTTCTATTTTCAATTCCTTCTAGAAGTTTAAGAAGTCCATCTTCACCTATTCTTTCATCAACATAATGAGTATAAGGGCCTGGAAAACCACCTAAAGCCTCAACAAATAAACCAGTATCATTTTTTAAAACATTACACTTTAATTTATCACTAGCTTCTTTGGCAGAATGCATTGCAATATCTTCAACACTATCTGCTTGAATTTCAGTTGTTTCCATTTTAACATGGTTAACCTCAATCCCTAAAGGTTCCAATATTTGTTTGGCACTTAAAATTTTTGACCAATTACCTGTTACAAAAGTTATTTTCTTCATTTAAATCATCTCCTTATCTATGATTGTATCAAACTTTTAAACAAAAATCATTAATTAAGTTCTTTTTCATAATAATTTACTATTGCAACTTCACCATTTGCATATTTACAAAAACCAGTTTTAATATATTTAGTAAAGCCCCAATTAAAATATATTTGTATATTTCTAATCTCTTTTGGTTCAACTCCTAATGTTAATGATTTAAAACCTTTACTCTTTAAATCACTTTCCACAAACTTATATAATTTTGAAAAATATCCTTGATTTTCATATTCTTTATTTGTTCTAAATGCTGATAAATAAACTTTACCATTATCAACTAAATCATCTTTATTTTCTATACATTTATCTTTACCAGATATAATTGCAGTTGCTTCAGTTATAATTATTCCATCAAGTAATCCCATATAAACTATTCTAGTATCCATATTACTTAAAGACTGTTCTTTATATATTTTCCATTCTTCACTATCATTATGTCTTTTTATTTCTTCATCCCATTTTTCTATAATTTGATCCATACTTGCTACAACGCATTTATAATTTTCTAACATATTTTACCTCATATTTTCTTAATATCCATTAAACCTCTTGTATGATATCCTTCAGATTCATAAAACTTAATAGCATTTTTATTATAAGCAAACACTTCTATGCTAATATATTCACATCCAATGCTTTTAAAGTATTCTTCTACTACTTGCATTAGCTTCCTACCTACACCCTTACCTCTTGTTTCTTTAGCAACAACAAGTTCGGTTACTTCTCCACATTTTGGACATTTATAATCTAAATAATCATACTCATCATATTTTCTAACTGCTCCCATAATTAGGCCAATTACTTTTTCATCTTCAATAGCTAAAAAACATTTACCATTATTCTCATTTACTTCTTCTAAATCTATTAATGCCATTTTATCTCTATATTCTGGATGCAATTGATCAAGTTCATCATCATCAATACTTAAAATATATTCTTCTAATTCCACTAATAAATCTTTTACATCATCAAGATATTTTTCTTCATATTCTATTATTTTCATATTACCTCCATATTTAAACTATTTACATATTTATTAAAATCTTTAAAAGACAACCCACTTTCTATATTATAAATTTCTGTTAAAGGTCTAGGAATACCTTCAGAAAGTTCAACATAATACTTATTTATCTTTTCTTTTGCAACATCTTCACTTTCATACTCATATATTCCAATATTATACCAATTTGCATGTTCTATATGATAAACTTTATTATTAATAAAACATAATATAAAAGCATGCATGTGTTCTTCTTTATCTAATTCATTAAAGTCATCTGGTTCATAAATTCTTGTTACAAACATTTTATTAGTTACATTAATTTTATCTAATAAATAATGCATCAAATTAACTTGTTCAATACAAGTTCCAATTCCATGAGATAAGATATCATCAATAGTCATAGTTCTATATAACTTTCTAAAGTTCTTCATATTACCAATATGCACTTCACCATTTATATCTATCCATCCATATCTAATATTATCTTTCATAAAATCTATTACATCATAAATATTATTTACTTTTGTTATATCAGGTAATACTTTACTTGTATTTATTCTTACAATAACTCCTTCAACATCATTATCAAATTTTTTCCATTTTGTTTCTTTGTAAATTTCAAACCCTAAACCCAAAAATAATTCTAAAGTATGCTCTCTTTCTTTTTCAAAAGTATCATATAAATATTTTATTCCATTTTTATTTGCTTCACGAACTAATAACCTTAACGCATCTTTTGCATATCCTTTACTTCTATATTTATATTCTATCAAAATTCCACATTCATAAATATCATCTTTTTCATTATACTGATAATTTACATATCCGACATACTCGTTAATTTCACAATCTTTTATATATGCAAAATATCTACTATCATCAATTAATATCCTAAACCAATTTTCTTTATTAAACTCTATACAACCAGTTTTATAATGATAACCATTATATGTTACTTCATAACCGGCATTATAACTCATTGTTTTTGCATCACTTTCTAATTTTTCTTTATAAAAATATTCATTCTTCTTAGGAATAACTAATTTAATATTTTTCATTTATACTCTATCATAACCCCACCAATCAGGAATCAATTCCTCCAACTTAACAAATTCTTTTGTTTTTTCATCCATTAATATTTCTATATCTTTGCTATTTTTAGAAAGTTGCATTAAATATTCTCTACATGCTCCACAAGGAGAGGCTACTACTCCACGTGAATCAATACAAACCAATTTTAAAATTTCTTTTTCACCATTTGTTATCATATTAGCAATAGCATTTCTCTCAGCACACATTCCAAGTGAACAAGAGGTATCAATACATACTCCAGTATAAATATGATGGTTTTTAGTAAGAATTGCGGCTCCAACACCTCCAGCACTAATCATTTTCGAAACTTCTCTACTATTTCTTACATTTTTAGCTTTTTCATATAATTCATCCCAAATAGTATTTTCACTATATAAATATTCAATATGAATTGCATAAACCCCAAAATTTTTTATTGATTCTTCATATCCATCCAACTTATTGACATTTTTAATTGCCTCATCATAATCATCTGTGCTAGATGTTGTATATTTAGTTCCTTCTAAAGTAAATAATTCTTCAAGAGTTTTATAATAATTTACTTCTTTTACTTCCGCATAAAAAACTTCTAAACTATTACTAGTAAACTCTATTATATCATTTGAACTAATTTTGCTATAATTTATTTTTCCCTTTTTATTTGCCCTAATTTCCACTCTTTTAGTTTTATTTTTGATAGCTAGAGCTGCCCTATCATTAATATTTAATTTGTATACCATTTCTCCTCCATTTTCAAAAAAATTCTGCGTAATGCAGAACTCTATCAAAAACTAAAATGATATTTAAAATACATTAAATAAAACAAAGCGTGATTAATTCTGCATTACAATTATAAATCATTTGTAAATTTTTCATCTTAATCACACTCCTTTCTTTGAATAATTTACAATATTAATATATTATAAATTATTAGTTATGTCAATTATTTTCTTATTATTTTTATTTAATATTTTTTTCCTCTTTTAAATATCAAACTCTAATACTTCCCCATTTTTGGGAAAAAACGACAAAAAGTCTGTTTTACTGTTATAACCAACAATATTAAAATACAAAGCCTTGATAAATGCTCCATGAGATATTATTAAGATATTTTTATTATCATAAGTCTTATTTAAATAATCTAAAAAATCTTTAGCTCTTTTTAAAACTTCTTTAATTGCCTCAATGTCATATTCATCATAATTAAGTTCATAATCCCAGCTTTTAGCAGTTGCATCATAATTAAATGGTTTTCCTTCAAGTGTACCAAAGCCTCGTTCAACTATTCTATCATCAATTATTAAATCAAGTTTATTATTAGTAATAATCTTTGCAGTTTCTATGGTTCTATTTAATGGAGAAACATAACAAATATCAATTAAATTTACATTAATTTTATCTTTTAAAACCTTTGCTTGAGCAATCCCATTTTCATTTAATGAAATATTTGTTTTTCCTTGACATATCCCATTTTTATTCCAATCTGTTTCTCCATGTCTAACTACATAAATTTTATTCATAAGTCTTCCCTCAAAATATAGTTATTTTTCCAAAATTTCTTTTAACATTATTTCTGCTTTTTTTACAAAGAAATTACTTTCATCAATAGATAAATTATAACTTAATAAATCACTTTTCATTTCTTCAACATTCCTATATTTTCTATCTATATAATCACCAGTTGATTCCATTTCAATAAATATATATTTATCATTTACAAGTTGCACAACTAATTCTGATTTATCATTTGCATAAACAATACATTTATCACTTATATCAAACAATCTTTTATAATGTATTGCTTCCATAAATTTAACAGCTTTATCAACATCAGTAATTGGACATCTAACTTTTCCTTGTTCTAAAATATCGCCATTTTCAGCATATTTTTTATATTTATATAATAAAACTTTTTCAAAGCCAACAATATCTCTAACTAAAATACATTTTTTTAGAATATCTAAATAACTCATATTAGAAATATTAACGTTTTCATCTATCATATAAATATCATTTACAACATACTCTTCTTTTAATAAAAAATTATTTTCTTTTAATTCTTTTTGTAATGTTTCATAATCTGTTTTAACTAAAACACTAATTTCAGCTTCCATTTGCATAACTATTTTATCCTTTCATATTCTTCTAAAGCAATAATCATATCTTTAGATATAATTTTATTATCTTTATGATTGGGAATATTTTCTTTTATAATATTAATTGCATCATCTAAATCAATATATATTAATTCAAAATGTTTATTTATCTCACTTTCAGTATAATTAACATTTTCTAAATTAGGTAATTTGTTAGTTTCAACGGCATAATAATAAATATCACTTTCTCTATTTTCACCCTTATTTGGATAATCTTTATTTAAATAAATTATTTTTAAAAATGGATTATTTATTACTTCATTTTCTAACTCTATACCAGTTTCTTCTTTTACTTCTCTTTTTAAAGTATCAACTAATTCTTCATTATCTTCTTGATGTCCCCCAATAAACATAAAATATCCATCTTCATTACCAATAACTAACTTCCCGTTATTTATTAATAATACTTTTATTCTAACACTTTTACTAGTTACATCCCTTAAATTTATATTATCATTATTATATATAATTTCTTTCATATTAGCTCCATTTCATTATTTCATCAAAATAAGCATTTTTATCAAACTCTCCATTTTGACACATTGTTTTTAATTCCTCTTTACTTAACCATTTTGCGCAATTTACTTCTTCAACTTGTATTGTTACATCACTTACATCACAATTATATTTAAATAACCATACATCTAAAATATCTGGACATCCTTCATAATATCTTAAAGTACTTCCTACAAATACACCTTCAACATCTTTAAAATCAAGTCCTAACTCTTCAAGCACTTCTCTTTTAGCGGCTTCAAGTGAATCTTCTCCCATTAAAGCTGAACCACCAATGCATTCCCACATTAAAGGATGTTTTTTATTCGCTGAACGTTGTGAAATCAAAAATTCATTTTTATCATTCATTATCCAAGCATTAACTACCAAATGATACTCATCATCACTTAAATAATCTCCCCTTTTAACAATCTTATTTAACTTATTCTTATCCTTATCATATAAATCCCAATATTCCATAGTACCTCCATTAATTTATTTTTATGATATTATCATTTGCTACTTTATAACAGTCTCCACAAAACTCAATTTGTTCATCATCAAGTTTTATAAAAGATTCATTTGGTAAAGCAATTAAAGTTTTTATCTTACTTACCATCTTTACTTCTTCTAAAAATTCTTTATTATTTATATCAAAATGAGGATAAACATTAATATCTGTTAAACTAATACCATTATATATTTCTATCTTTTCGCTATAATCATTATAATATATTGCTTCATTACTTAAATTTATCGCTCCAGCACTTACTCCAATTACTACTTTAGCTTTATTAATTATATTTCTTAAGTTAATTTTATTTATAATTTCTATTTGCTTAAAACAATTTTCCTTACTTTATAAACTTATCAAATATTATTCCGTGTGATTTAGTTATATTTTCTTCTCTAATTAATTTACTTATTTCTTTCTTATTTAAATAACTTACACTTTCTACTTCATCTTTTTGTAAACTTAATTTATTTATATCAATATCTTTCTTTAAATAATATACATCAAATATAGGTATTCCTAAAGTTATACCACCAAGAACAACAAGAGAATCTTTAGAAATATCAATTCCTAGTTCTTCTTTTACTTCCCTTATAATTGCATCTTTTGAATTTTCATTTTCTAAAACATGACCACCAGTTGAACTATATTTACTTCCCTTTTCTTTTGATGTTTTTTGCATTAAAAACTTACCTTCATTATTTTCAATAAAAATAATTGATATTAAAATATGTTCACCATCAAGTAATTTTTCTCCTCGAGCAACTTTTTTATTTAGTTTTTCTCTTTTTTCATTATACACACTCAAATATTCCATAAAGCCTCCATATTTACCAAAATTATATCATAACTACTAAAAAATACAACACTTTTATGTTGTACTTTAACAAAAAAGCAACACATTCGCATGTCAAACTTTGATATGTGATGTCGAAACTGTTGCAACGCACAAAAATATGTGTATAATAGTTCACCGTTACCCAAAAGTGATGGGGCCTACTTTCTATTTGGTTCGGTACTTTTCCAAGGTTAAACTTAAGGGGAAAAAGGGCTAGGTGGTAAAGTTATGAACGAAAATAAAAATACTCTTTTATTAATTATAATCCTATTAATAGTTGTAATACTCAATCTAATATAGGAAAAAGACACTAGCCATTTTATTTGAGCGTAGTGCCTTCCTAAAAAAACATTTTTGTAGGCATTACCCACTTCTTGGGTAACCTTACATTTATATTATAAGCAAATTTTATATAAATATCAATACTTTACTCTAAAATTGCTTTAATTCTTCTAACACCAGCACTAGAAGCTTCTTCTTTTTTAATCTTAAAATGTCCTAGTTCACTAGTATTTTTAACATGTGGACCACCACATAGCTCTTTAGAAATATCTCCGATAGAATAAACAGTAACTATATCTGGATATTTTTCAATAAACATACATTCTGCCCCACTTTTAATAGCATCTTCTTTAGCCATTTCCTGAGCACGAACATCTAAACCTTCACTAATCCATAAATTTACTAAATCTTCAGCTTTTTGTTTTTCTTCATCACTTAGTTTATGGTCACAACTAAAATCAAAACGCATTCTCTCATCAGTGATATTACTTCCCTTTTGGTGAACATCTAGTCCAACAACTACTTTTAAAGCAGCATTTAGTAAATGGGTTGCAGTATGATATTTAGTTTCTATCTCACTGTTTCCTGCAAGACCACCTTTAAATTTTCCAGCAGATGCAGTTCTTGACAACTCTTGATGAGCCTTAAATTTTTCTTCAAAGCCTTTAACATCAACATTTATTCCAGCATCGTGAGCAAGTTCTTCAGTAAGTTCTATTGGAAAACCATAAGTATCATATAAATGAAATGCTACATCTCCATCAATATCTTTATTACTTACTTTAGCAAATTCTCTTAAACCTTTTTCTAAAGTTCTATTAAATTTTTCTTTTTCATTTTTCAAAACTTCTAAAACAACAACTTCATTACTATCAAGTTCACTATAATACTTTTTATATTTAGAAATAAGTAATCTAGCTATTTGTTCTTCCCAATTACTATTTATATCAATGTTTAATTTCTTAGCGTGTCTTATTGCTCTTCTTATTAATCTTCTTAAAATATACCCTTGGTCAGTATTACTTGGTTTTATACCTGCTGGGTCTGCACTAATAAATACAGCAGTTCTAATGTGGTCAGCAATAATTCTCATGCTTTCTTCATTACCTTCATATGGTAAATTAGAAATATTACTTATTAAATCAATTACATCACTCCATATACTTGATTTATAATTATCATTTACACCTTCAAGGATTGCAGTAACTCTTTCAACACCCATTCCTGTATCAACATTTTTCTTAGGAAGTTCTGTTACATTACCAGCTTCATCTTTAAAATATTGCATAAATACATTATTCCAAATTTCCACCCAACGTTCATCTTCTGGGTCAAAGTTTTCTGGTATTTCATCATTACTTCTAAAGTAAAATATTTCTGTATCAGGACCACAAGGACCAGATGCTCCAGCTATCCAGAAATTATCTTCCACAGTCTTTGCAATTCTTTCTTTTTTTATTCCTAAACTAAGCCATTTATTATAACTTACTTCATCAAATGGAATTAAATCATTACCAGCAAAAACTGTCACAGCAAGTCTTTCCCCCGGTATGTTTAAATGTTCTGTTAAAAATTCAAAACTCCAAGAAATACTTTCATCTTTGAAATAATCCCCTAAAGACCAATTACCTAACATTTCAAAAAAAGTATGATGGGTTGTATCTCCGATAGCATCTAAATCATTAGTTCTTATACATTTTTGATAATCACATAATCTTGTTCCATAAGGATGGGGTTCTCCCATTAAATATGGTATTAAAGGTTGCATACCAGCAGTATTAAATAATACAGATGGGTCATTCTCAGGAACCACCGGTGCACTAGGTATTTGTTTATGTCCTTTACTTATAAAAAAGTTAATAAATAAATCTTTTATATTCATTCTAATTCCTCCAATATTTTAAATACTTTTTCTTTTGTTTTAGCTAAATCATCATTAGCAATTATATAATCAAATTCATCGTAATTTTCTAGTGCTCGTTCTGTAATATCACTTTGTTCTTCAATAGAAAGTTTACTCGGGGCAAAATTATTTATCACTAAAATACTTGTTACATCATCGAAATTCTCTTTCATATCTTCGAATTCCAAAGGCATTCTTGCATCACTAATTATTACTACATCAGCAAAACCTTCATAAAGTGAAATGTCTTCAATCATTCTCTTAGTTAAAAATCTTTCATCATAACTTCTAACTTTCGCCCCAAATTCTTGTAAAAATCTTCTAGGTTTATTTTGACTTATTCCATCCCAGTCAGTAAGTTCTTTTGCAAATAATTTAATATATTTACTAAATTCTGTTGTAACACATTTTTTTAATTTATAAATATAAAACTCATTAACCATTTTGGCAACTTCATTTTTACCGCTACCACTTTTTCCCCCAATAACAAATATTTTCATAAAATCAAATCCTTTCTAAAACAAAAAAGAATGGTCCAAAAGGAGTCTTTTAAGACGGTACCATCCTTTAATTAACTTAATTTTGATAACGGAATAACCCGATTAATCTCTGTAAGTAGCAATTATTTAAACTTTCTATTAGTTTCCATCAACCACTAACTTTCTATAAGAACTTTTCAAATAACATCTCACATCAACGATTACATTTATTAATATACACATAATTTTACCTCTTGTCAAGTGTATTTGACCATCAATTTTACTTATGTTTGGTAAAACCCTTTATAGTAAGAAAACATTAAAAGCAATATGTTATCACAGCGCTTTTTCTTCATCAATATTTCTTTCAAATAACTTAAATTTTTCTATAATAAATTCAAATATAACTTTAATAACAGACATAATCGGTGTAGCTAAAATCATACCTACTATACCAAAGAAGTGCCCAAAAATAAGTAGACCACAAATAATTATAACTGGATGTAAATTAGTAGCTTTACTCATTACAATTGGTTGTAACACATAAGACTCAACAAGTTGAACAACGCAAGCTATGATAAATACACCAAGACCTATTAAAGGACTTTGGGTAAGACCAACAACTGTTGCAACTGCAGTACCTAGGTATGGACCAATATATGGAATTAAATCAGTAATACCACAGAACAAACCAAATAATAAAGCTGATTTTAAACCAATAATACTAAAACCAATTGTATCACAAACAAATACCATGCAAGCAACTAACAAAGTTCCATTAACACATTTTCTTACTTCAAAACCAATCTTTTCCACTAATGATGCCACTTCAACTTGATGTTTTGTAGGTATAACCTTAAGAAGTAAATTTGTAACATTATCAAAATCAAATAACATGTATAAACCAATAATTAAACCAAAGAAAATTGTACCTAAACCACTAACTAAATTTGACATAATACTAACAATTGTAGTTGGTAAATTACTTGAAATATTAGTTCCATACATTGTAATTGCATCTAAAATATTAGTTTTAACAGCTTCCATATCAAAGGCATCAGTATCTAATTTATCAAATATATTATTTATAAAATCAGTTATCTTACTTAATATACTAGGTAATGTTTTAATTAATTCATTTAATTCATTATAAATAATCGGAATAAATATTCTAAAGAACACTAATAAAAATGCAATAAATACTACATAAACAATCATTGATGCAAGTATTCTTGACATACCTTTTTTAGTAAGTTTATCTACTAATGGTGCAAATAACCATGCTACAACAAATCCAATAAAAAGTGGTGCTAAAACACTTAAAACCCCTCCAATAAATTTAAAAGCACCAAGTTCTTTCAAAAGAATTGTACCAGCTAAAACAATACCTATTATTAAAATAATAAATAGTAATTTTAAAATATTCTTACTTAAATAAATTATTTCGTTTAAGCCACCAGTATCTATTTCATTCTTCTTTTTAAACATGATTACCACATCCCTATTAATATTATAATACAAAATAGTCAAAAAAAACAACTTTTTTATGTTGTTTTATCTCTAATTCTTTCTTGTATTTTTTGTATTTCTAATTCTTTATTACGATTTTCTATTAAATAAACAATAAATTTTCTTAAAGTTAAGTATGGTAAATTAAATAAAATATCAACAGCTAAATCTAAATTATTACTTTTAATACTTTTTATAAAAGACTCTTCAATTACTTCATCTTTACATATACTTCTAAATTTATTTAAAATATTATTTATTTCCATTTTATTTTTCATTTTTTCACTTAAATATAAATCTATTCTAAATCCATTATAAAAATCTTTATCAATTACTTTAATAGGGTTATGTTTTTGATTATCTTCAATTACTAAAGAACCATTTATATATCTATCAATAGCTAAATTAGCTCTTTTAATAGAATTTATAATTTCATAAGTAGAAAAATGCATTGTAAAAGAATCTATATCTGATAATGTTGTTGGATTATAACCATTTGCAATATCAAGTTTAGATATATCTATAAATATATAATCACCAATTCTAGCCATTAAACTTAAAAAATGTTTTTGTTCTTCTTGTTTTTTCATAAAATCACAAAACTTTCTCTTCCTAAAAGAAGATACTATTTTACCATATATTTAATTGTTATGTCAAACATCACCTCAAAATTTTTTAAAATATTTAAAAATTTAATTGTAGAATTAATTAATACGTGTTATAATATTAAAAGAATAAAGGAATTGTGTGATACAGATGTTTAGAGATTTTGACTATGAAAATAAACCTGTTGTTGATATCGTCAATGAAATGATTATTGATGCTATAAATAAAAAAGCATCAGATATTCATTTTGACCCAACTGAAGATTACCTTAATGTTCGCATTAGAATTGATGGGGAATTATTAGAATACGCCAAAGTACCGGCATTTGTAAAGAAAAACCTTTTAACAAGAATAAAAATTATTAGTGGTATGAATATTACAGAGTCACGACTTCCTCAAGATGGAGCTATTAAAAACTTATCTGACCAAATTGATTTGGACTTACGTGTATCTTCTCTACCTATTGTTGATGGAGAAAAAATAGTTATTCGTATTCTTAATTATACAATGTCATCAGCTGGCTTAGAAAATCTTGGCTTATCTGAAAAAAATCTAGCTAAAATAAATAAATTAATAAAAGTTCCAAATGGTATTATCTTAGTAGCTGGAGCAACTGGTTCAGGTAAATCAACAACTGTATATAGTATGTTACAAATACTTAATACTGTATCTAAAAATATAATAACTGTTGAAGACCCGGTGGAAATGAAAATTGAAGGAATAAATCAAGTTCAAGTAATGAGTGATATTGGTTTAACATTCGGAACAACCTTAAGAAGTATTCTTCGTCAAGACCCAGATATCATAATGATTGGGGAAATTCGTGATGATGAAACAGCTCGTATTGCAGTTCGTGCATCAATCACTGGTCACTTGGTACTATCAACAATCCACACCAATAATTCTTTAAATACAATTGAAAGATTACTAGATATGGAAGTTGAACGTTACTTATTAGGAAGTGCTTTATCAGGTATTATTTCTCAAAGACTTGTTAAAAGATTATGTCCAAAATGTCGTCAAAGTAGACCTACTACTCATTATGAAAAGGTATTATTTGAAAAAGTACTACATAAAGAAATTAATGAAGTATACACTCCTTGTGGATGTAGTGAATGTATTAATGGTTATTCTGGACGTATTGCTTTACATGAAGTTCTAGAAATAAATCAAAATATCAGAGATGCTATTACTAATAATGTTAAGAAAAGTGAATTAAGACATTTAGTATATAAAAAATCAGATGTAACAAGCTTACTTGAAGATGGTCTTGAAAAAGTTGTTGCTGGCTTAACTAGTGTTGATGAAATACTTCGTGTTATTGATGTTGATGATGATATCGGTGAAGATGAAATAGAATTAAAAAATGCCTTTATTGGAAAAACACCAACTGAAGTAATAGAAACATTATAAAACCTCGCTTTATTGCGAGGCTTTTTTTATCCAATGTATTTTGCATAACTTAAATTATCTTCAATATAAATACATACCTTACCATTATTTACATAATAACCATTAGTAAAATTATCATTTTCATTCTTACTTTTTTCAATTGTATTATTAACCAGTACCTTTACTTCTTGTCCATTTTTAATTGCATATTCTTTTGTAGCAATATATTTCTTACTTATTAAATCTTCCACAGTTACTTCATATCCAGGTTTATGACTAACTCCATTAATTGTACAACTTTCATTTTTATTTATAATAATATTTTTCTTATCTTCTCCATATCTTTTAGCAGCTGTTTCAATTAATTCAACGGTACTATTCCACATACTTTTATTAATACCATCTTTTAAAGAACCTACTCCCACTGTACCCATTAAAGTAATTAAAGCAAGAATAACCACAACAGCAAGTAATTCCACTAAAGTAAACCCATTTTTCTTCATTTAATCACCTACTTTAGTAAAAGCCTTAAAGCTTCTTTTACTTGTTCTTCTAAAGTACTAGATTTATTTATTTGACCAATAACTTTCTTAATTTCAGAAGTTTTATATCCTAGGGCACTTAAAGTTTCCATTAAATCTTCTGTACTATCATCTTCTACTTTGCTTACTTCAATATTAATCTTACCTTTTAAATCAAGCACAATTTGACGAGCTAATTTTTCTCCAATCTTAGGAAACTTAGTTAAATACAAAATATTTTCTCTATTTATAGCATCCACAATACCATTAATTGAACCAGTTGCAAGTATAGGTAAAGCTAGTTTAGCCCCCAAACCTTTAACACTAATAAGTTTTAAAAATAATTCATACTCATCTTTTTCTTTAAAACCATATAAACTATACTCATCTTCTCCAATTTTATTATATACATATACTTTATATTCTTTATCTATTTCATAACAAAAAGGATTTGGAACATATATTAAAAAACCTACTCCATTTGCTTCTACTGTAATATTATTACTATTTATTTCTGTAACATACCCTTTTATATAACTATACATTTTTACTTATCACCATCTATATAATATCAAAATATAAGAATTTTATCAATAATATTTCATATAATTAAGTATGAATATACCAATAATTAAAATAATAAAAAACAAAAACAAATATTTTAAATTTTCTAAAAAAGAATATGACTGTCTTATTATTAATGATAGACATACTATTTTATCTAAATACTTAAATATGCCAAGATTTAAGTATTTACAGACTGATAATGACAAGAAAAAAACTAGTATTTTAATTATTCCTAAAAATACTAGTTATGGTTTAAAAATCGGTGATGTCTTAACCCTTGAAGGTAAACATATAATCTAGGATTTGGACTTCATCTCCTACTTTAGCACCCATTTTTTCTAATTCATCTTCAATACCCATACCTTTAAACTTACGAGCAAATCTTAAAACTCCTTCATCTTCATTAAACTTAGTCATTAATAATAACGTTTCTATTTCTTTACCACTTACTACCCAGATATTACCATCTTTCTTAATCTTATACGGAACATTATCTTCATATTTATATACTTTAAATGATTCTTGTGGATACAACTCTTCTTTAGGAGTTTCTTTTAATATTTCCATAAGTCTTTCAATCATTTCATCAATGCCTTCCATATTAAAAGCACTAATTGGTATTACTTCAACATTTGGATAGTTTTTCTTAAATTCTTCTAAATTCTTACTACCATCAGCTAAATCCATCTTACTTGCAATAACAACTTCTTTTTTATTTTTTAGTATTTCACTATATTTTTCTATTTCTTCTCTTATTACCCTATAGTCTTCTGAAGGATTTCTTCCTTCACTACTACCCATATCTACAACATGGGCAATTATTCTTGTACGCATGGCATGTTTTAAAAATTCTATTCCAAGACCAACACCATTCGATGCTCCTTTAATTAAACCAGGTAAATCAGCAATCACAAAACTATCACCATTTTTAAGTTTTACAACACCCAGATTAGGATTTAATGTTGTAAAGTGATAAGCAGCAATCTTTGGTTTTGATGCACTAATAACAGATAATAAAGTTGATTTTCCAACACTAGGCATTCCAATTAGTCCAACATCTGCTAAAACTTTTAATTCAAGTTTAACAATTACTTCTTCACCAGGTTCACCTTTTTCACTAAATTTTGGAGCTGGAACATCATGAGTTGCAAATGATTTATTTCCTTTGCCACCTCTACCACCATGAGCAACTACAAATCTTTCTTTATCATTAATTAAATCAGCCATTACTTCATTAGTTTCGGTATTAATAACAGTAGTTCCTTCAGGTACAGCAATAATTATATCTTCAGCATTCTTTCCATATTTATTAGAACCCTTTCCATTTTCTCCTTTCGGAGCTTTTATAATCTTACGATAACTTAAATCAACCAACGTTTTTAAATTTTTATCTACTTCAAAAATAATGCTAGCACCCTTGCCACCATTTCCACCATCAGGACCTCCCATTGGCACAAATTTTTCTCTTCTAAATGAAGTACATCCATCTCCACCAGAACCTGCTAATAGTTTAATTGTTAGTTCATCAACAAACATAATAAACACCTCCTCATAATTTTATCATAAATTACTTAATATTTTCAATAGCTTTTAATACAGCAATTTTACCATATTCAAATGTAAGTCCACCTTGCAAATAAGCTATATAAGGACTTCTTAATGGTCCATCACAAGAAATTTCAATTGATGAACCTTGTGTAAATGAACCAGATGCCATAATTATTTCATCATCATAACCAGGCATTTTTGTAGGAATTGGCACACAACTTGCATCTATCGCTGATGCACTTTGAATACCTTCCACAAACTTAATTAATTTATTTCTATCATTAAATTTAATTGCTAAAACAATATCAGATTTTTCTTCATTCCACTTTGGACTTACTTCATAACCTAAATCTTCCAATAAGTATGCAGCATATACATTAGTTTTTAAGGCACTTGCAACAACTGAAGGCGCAAAATAAAGTCCTTGTAAAAACATTTTATTAGCCCCTAGACTAGGACCAACTTCCTTAGCTTCTCCAGCCACATTTAATCTTTCACTACATAAATGAATTAAATCACTTCTACCAACTATATAAGCCCCATTACTAGCAATTCCTCCTCCTAAATTCTTAATTAGAGAACCAACACATATATCAGCACCAACTTCAATTGGTTCCTTTTTTCCAACAAATTCACAATAACAATTATCAATCATTACAATAATATCTTTATCAATACTTTTAATTAATTTAATAACTTTTTTTAATTGTTCTATGCTTATACATTTTCTATCACTATAACCAATTGAACGTTGTATTTCTATTACTTTAACTTTATTTTCTCTTAAATATTTACTTATTACATCATAATTAAAATCATTATCTACTAACTCTATTTGGTCATAATTTATCCCAAATGATTTTAAACTACTTAAATTTTTATTAAAACCAATTACACTATCTAATGTATCATAGGGTTTACCACAAATTGATAATAATAAATCCCCTGGTCTAAGTAATCCAAAAAATGCTGTAGATAAAGCATGAGTACCAGAAATAAATTGATTTCTAACTAAAGCATCTTCAGCTTTAAATATTGCTTTATAAACCTCTTCAACTGTATCTCTTCCAATATCTCCATAACCATAACCAGATGTAGATGTAAAATGTGCCTCACTTACATGACACTTCCAAAAAGCTTCTAAAACTTTTTTACTATTAAACATACATATATCATCAATATTTTTAAAAACATCTTCTAACATTACTTAATCCCCCCATCTATTTTTAACACACAATCATTTACATATTCATTACTAACCATAAAATATATTGCATCAGCAATCTCTTCTTTTTTAGCAAATCTACCTAACATAATTTTATCTATCTCACTTTTTTTAAAATAATTATCTATATTACTTGTCATATCACTTTCTATCCAACCTGGGCATATTACATTAACTCTTATATCTGGACTTAAATATTTAGCAAAATTATGGGTCATATTTATAATGCCAGCTTTTGAAGCATCATAATCTATGCTTTCTATATAACTACCATTAAATCCATTATTACTTGCAACATTTATTATACATCCTTTTTTCATTACATCTAAACTATACTTACTTACTAAATATGTCCCAACTAAATTAACTTTAATTACATCCACAAATTCTTCACTAGTTTTACTATCTAAACTATTATCTTTACATATACCAGCATTATTTATAACACAATCAATATTACCAAATGTATTCTTTATTACATCAAACATCTTTCTTACTTCAGCTTCATTACTTACATCAGCTTTACAAACTATGCATCTTATATCATATTCTTTTTCTAATTTATTCTTTAAATTATTTGCATCAACATAACTATTATTATAATTAATTATTACATCAAAACCTTTACTAGCAAATAATTCTGCAATACATGCCCCTAAAGAACGAGCTCCACCAGTTATTAAAACAGTCATAAAAAATCACCACCTATATATTACACTATTTTAATCCAAAATAAAAGAGTTTTCACTCTTTTATCTAATTAGCTTTCAAAATTAATAAAACCTTAATTATAGTAATTCTTCAAAAAAATCAGACAATAATATATAATTCTTAATTAAGTAAGTATTACTAATAACAATTATGTCATCAGCACCATATTGTTTTAATTAAATACGAAAAAAGAGCGAAATTTTTTAATCGCTCTTTCTATATTTATTTACCTTGTTTTCTTAATATTGCTGCTTTAGCTGCTGCTAGTCTAGCAATTGGTACTCTATATGGTGAACAAGATACATAATTAAATCCTAGTTTATCACAGAAAGCAACACTTGCTGGGTCTCCACCATGTTCTCCACAAATACCTAAAGATAATTTTGGATTAACACTTCTACCTTTTGTTGCTCCCATTTCCATAAGTAGTCCAACACCATCAAAGTCAATACGAGCAAATGGGTCAAATTCAAAAATTCCTTTTTCATAATATGAATTTAAGAATTTACCAGCATCATCTCTAGAAAATCCATATGTCATTTGTGTTAAGTCATTTGTACCAAAACTGAAGAATTCAGCTTCTGTAGCAATTTGGTCTGCTAAAAGGGCAGCTCTTGGAATTTCAATCATTGTTCCAACTTCATATTTTAAATCTATTCCAGATGCTGCAATAATTTCATCTGCAGTCTTAACTACGATATCTTTAACATATTTTAATTCTTTAACTTCACCAACTAAAGGTATCATAATTTCAGGTGTAACTGGAGTACCTTTCTTAGTTACATTAATTGCTGCTTCAATAACAGCTCTTGTTTGCATCTTAGCAATTTCTGGATAAGTTATTGCTAAACGACATCCTCTGTGTCCCATCATTGGATTGAATTCTTTTAGTGATGCAATTACTTCGTGTAATTCTTCAACAGTTTTACCTAAATCATCTGCAAGTTCTTTAATTTCCTTTTCCGTTTTTGGTAAGAATTCATGTAGAGGTGGGTCTAAATATCTAATAACAACACTGAATGGTGCCATAGCTTCAAATAAGCCTTCAAAGTCTTTTCTTTGATATGGTAAAATATTTTCTAAAGCTTTTTCTCTTTCTTCTAGGGTTGTTGCACAAATCATTTTTCTAAAGTTGAATATTCTGTCACGCTCAAAGAACATGTGTTCTGTACGACAAAGACCAATTCCTTCAGCTCCAAATTTTCTTGCTTGCATTGCATCTTTTGGGGTATCAGCATTTGTTCTTACCTTTAAATCTCTAGCTTCATCTGCCCAAGACATAAATGTTTCAAAGTCTCCACTAATAGATGCTTCTTGCATTTCTAGTTTTCCAGCATATACTTTACCAGTTGAACCATCAATTGATAAGTATTCTCCTTCTTTAAAGATGCTTCCATCTGGTGTTTTTAAAGTTTTTTCTTCTTCATTTAAAACGATAGTTGATGCTCCACTTACACAGCAAATACCCATACCACGAGCAACTACGGCTGCATGGCTAGTCATACCACCACGAATAGTTAAAACACCTTTACTTGAATTCATTCCTTCAATGTCTTCTGGTGATGTTTCAAGTCTAACTAAAATACTATCAATACCTTTTTTCTTATTTTCAATTACATCTGCTGCATTGAAATAAATTCTTCCAGTTCCTGCTCCTGGAGATGCAGCTAGACCTTCAGCAACTACTTTACCACTTTTTAGTGATTCACCAGTAAATGTTGGATGTAATAAGGCATCAAGTTGCTTTGGATCAACCATAAGAATTGCATCTTCTTTAGTAATCATTCCTTCACTTACTAAATCAACAGCAACTTTAACAGCAGCACTTGCTGTTCTTTTACCATTTCTTGTTTGAAGAATGAATAGCTTGCCATTTTCAATAGTAAATTCCATATCTTGCATGTCTTTATAATGATTTTCTAACTCTTGAGCAATACTAGCAAATTCTTCATAAACTTCAGGCATTTCAGTTTTTAATGTTGCAATTGGACTAGGTGTACGAATACCTGCAACAACATCTTCACCTTGAGCATTTATTAAATATTCACCGAATAATGCTTTTTCTCCAGTTGCTGGATTTCTTGTAAATGCAACACCAGTTCCGGAATTTTCTCCACTATTTCCATAAACCATTTCTTGAACATTAACTGCAGTTCCCCAACTTGATGGAATATCATTTATTCTTCTATAATAAATAGCTCTTTCATTATTCCAACTTCTAAATACAGCTTTAACAGCTTCAATTAATTGTGTAAATGGTTCTTGTGGAAAATCTTCTCCGGCAAATTCTTTATAAGCACTCTTAAATAGATTTGTTAATTCAAACATATCATTTTCATCTAAATCAATGTCATTTTTAACACCTTTTTTAGCTTTAACTTCATCTATAATAGTTTCAAATTTACTTTTTGCATATCCTTTTACGACATCTGCAAACATTTGAATAAATCTTCTATAAGAATCATAAACAAATCTTTTATTACCAATTTTTTCTGCAAAAGATGCTGCTATTTCATCATTTAAACCTAGATTAAGTACAGTATCCATCATACCTGGCATACTAGCTCTAGCACCACTTCTTACACTTACTAGTAATGGATTTTCTAAATCACCAAATTTTTTACCACTTTTTTCTTCTAGTTTAACCAAAGCTTCTTTAATTTGGTCAATTACTTCACTAGATAATTTCTTTCCATCTTCATAATATTTGTTACAAGCTTCTGTTGTAACTGTAAATCCACTTGGAACAGGTAGTCCAATATTAGTCATTTCTGCTAAATTAGCACCTTTACCACCAAGAAGATTTCTCATATCTTTGTTTCCTTCTTGAAACAAATAAACATATTTTTCCATATTAATATCCTCCCATGTTCTTATTTTATCACTTTAACCTATGTCAAACAATAAAAATATTTATTTTTTTACACAATTTTATAAAGAAAAACAATTAGTTTTTTATTTTCTAATTGTTTTAAGCTAATTATCTATGTCTTTATCACTAGCATTTGAAGAAAAACGGTATCTATCAAACCAGGTTCCACCACTAGAAATTGATTAGGAACTGTTTGTTCTAATAATACATATCTTTTAGATAATCATTATGTTCAATTGAAACACGGTAGTTTTCATCATTATAATCTAAATCTTCACTAATATATTTTTCTTGAGGTACAAGCTTGAACAGACATTCTTTTTATATTTTTATTTTTAGCAATTTTTCTTGCAATATCATCATAAGTTATTGTTTTACCATAAGGAATTTCTTTAATATATTTAATTATTTCCATAGTAAAGTCACTTAAAGATACTTGCCATCAGACTCTAAAATAATATCATCTATCCCTTCTGGTGTTTTATAAATCTGTTTATACATCGTATTTGTAAAAACCTTCTCCACTAGATTTACCAAGCATTCCTTCATCTATATAACTTTTAAGTAACTTAGCCATACCTTTAAAATTATATGGGGCAAATATTTTAGGAATTTTTACATACATATTTACAATGTCATAAGCAGTCTTAAGTCCAATTGTATCAAGGATTTCAAATGGTCCTTTTGGAGACCCTGTACCTACTTTCCAAGCTGTATCTATGCTTTTAATATCACTAATACCATTAACTAGTAAATCCAAACTAGAAAATAAAAGTGGTATTAACATTGAATTTAATAAATAACCAGATTTTTCTTTATTAAGAGGCAAAGGCATCATTCTTATACTTTTTGCAAAATCTATTACTTTAGCAAATGCTTCATCGCTTGTTTTAGAATGTCTCATTACTTCAACAATATTGTTTTTCCATATGGAATTTGCAAAATGAAGAGCTAAAAATTTATCGCTTCGACCTGTATATTTTGCAAGTGCACTTGGTAACATAGTTGATGAATTTGTAACAACAATTGTCTTATCATCTAACTTATCTTTTATTAGTTCATATATTTCTTTTTTAGCATTAAAATCTTCACTCATAGACTCAATGACTAAATCAGCATCTTTTAATGATTTATCAATATCTAATTCTAACTTTATATTATCTATTACTTCTTCGACTTTTTTAAGGCATTTACTAGCATTAAACTTATCAAAATCAGCAATACCAAGTGACCAACTATTAATATTTTTATTATTTTTCATAACATTTATAGCATCAATATAAGACTTTTTTACTTCTTCAAGTTTTTTCTTACACCTTTTTATACTATCTTTACTTCTTAAATATATTGTTACATTATATCCAGAGTAACTTGTTTGGAATGCTATTTGACTTCCTAGAACTCCTCCACCTAATATTGTTACATTTTTCACTTTTATCACCTTAAAAATATTATAAACTATTTTTATTTTTTTAACAATATTTATTTTTTGCTAATACACAAAATTATACCAATACTAATCATACTTACAAGAAGACTTGAACCACCATAAGAAAAAAATGGTAAAGTTACACCAGTAACAGGAATGAGACCTATAACAACACAAATATTTAGTAAAGCTTGAATGATTATTCCAAAACCTAAACCAAAAGATAAATATTTATAAAATAAATTATCACAATTTAAGGCTATTTTAACAATGCGATAAAAGATAAAACCAAAGAAAGCTGTAACAATTAATATTCCTAGAAAACCAAACTCTTCAGAAATAATAGAAAATATGAAATCTGTTTGTGGTTCTGGCAAATAAAATTGTTTTTGACGACTATTTAAAAATCCTTGTCCAAGTAAACCACCGGGACCGATAGCATACAAACTTTGAATTATTTGATATCCACTACCTAAAGGGTCAACCCATGGATTTAAAAATGAAACTATTCTAAGCATTCGATATGGAGCTACCACAATTAAACCTACTATACCAAGAAGCCCAACGATACCTATTTTAACAAAAAAAGATAATTTAACTCCGGAGATAAAAAGAATTGATGTTAAAGTTAAAACAATAACCATAGCTGTTCCAAAGTCTGGTTCAAGCATTATAAGTAAGAAGAAAACACCAATAACTAAAAGTATAGGTAATACTCCTTTTTTGATATCAAATATTTCTTTTTGATTATTAGCTAAATATTTTGAAACATAAATAATTAAACCTATTTTAGCAAATTCACTAGGTTGGATACCAAAACCACCAATACCAAACCAACTTCTACTACCATTTCTAATTTTTCCTAAACCAGGAATTAATACTAAAACTAATAAAATAAAACAAATTAACAATATTTTATTAGCTTTTTTATAATATATATCAGGATTTATTTTTTTTAAAACAAATACAATTACTAAGCTCATGATAAAAAATGCACTTTGGGCTTTTACAAATTTAAATGGGTCATTAAATTTATATTCAGCCCAGATAGAACTAGCAGAATAAATCATTACTATACCAAATATAGCTATTATAATAACTGCAATTAGTAACCATTTATCATATTTCTTTGGCATATTTATCCCTCGTATAATTATATTTTAAAAAAGAGTTTTCTATTACTTTTTAAGTATTAGAAAACTCTAGAAAACTATGGATTGTTAAGTTTGGGTTAAACTTCAATACGAATTGGATTTGATTTTAGTTCCCCACTACTTTTCGAATAACCGAAAAAAGCATCAAATTAACGCATTTGTGTAATTTGACGCTTTTTTGTTACGTTTATAACCATACTCCATAAGTTATTGCTGCCATTGCTAGGATAAAACCTACAACCCAGAATAACTTAATTATGTCTGTTTCTCTCCATCCTATTTCTTCAAAATGGTGATGAAGCGGTGCTTTTAAAAATACTTTTTTATTAAAATATCTAATTGATATTATTTGAATTAAACTACTTAATGTTTCTATTACAAATACTCCACCGATTATAGCTAGTGATATTTCATGTCTTGATACAATAGCAACCGATGCTAAGGCACCACCTAAAGCTAGAGAGCCTAAGTCACCCATAAATATTCTGGCAGGATGAGTATTAAATACTAAGAAACCTACTAAAGCACCTACTAATAGGAAACAAAATATAGCAATTTCTTGATAACCTTCTAGCCAACCAGCATTCCAACTTATAACACCATATGCAAAGAAAGCAATTGCTGATAAGCCTCCAGCTAAACCATCTAGACCATCAGTAATATTTACAGCATTCGTGGTTCCAACAAGTAAGAATAATATAAATAAACCAAACATCCATCCTAAATCAATGTAAATATTTAAGAAACTTATGCTTAAAGCTGGTTCTCCTCCACCTTTCATAAATAGATAAAAGAAAACTAAAGCTATACACATTTGAATTAAAAATTTTGTAACTAAACTTATACCATTGTTATTGTGATATTTTACTTTTAAATAATCATCTATAAATCCTAGTAATCCATACGCTAAAAAAACAAATACCACTATAATAAGGTTATAACTTATTTCAATACTTCCTTTTATATACAATAATATAAGGGAAATAATAACTGGTATTATAAAGATAATTCCTCCCATAGTTGGAGTTCCTTCTTTTTTTAGATGTCTTTCATTGATTAATTTACTTACTGATTGACCAAAATGTAATTTTCTAAATAATGGAACAACAAATAAACCTGTTATTAATGATAAAACAAATCCTAACATCATTGCCATTGATGCTTTTGCTAATATTAACATATTTCCACCTCGCAACTTTATTATACACTACTTTTAATATGCTTTTTTATTTTTAAATAAAAATTTTACATGATTTTACATTTTTAATTTAACATTAATACTATTGTACCGTTTTCTTTGGCATACATTCCACCTTTTGGAGACTCGTAGATTACAGTTTCACCTTCTCCACTATATTCGATATTAAATCCTTTTAGAGCTTTTTTGGCAGCATCGATATTCATTCCTACAACATCGGGAACAACAACGTATTTTTGGTCAAGCCAGGTGTATTCTTTAGGAATTCCTTCGCTATCTGGTTTAATATCAAGTATATCAATAGCACTTAAGAAGATGTTTCTAGCAATCGGGGCAGCCACAGTTCCACCATATTGAACAACACCTTTAGCATTTTGAACTGCCACATAGACGACAATTTCTGGGTCATCCGCAGGCATAAAACCAATAAATGATAAAATATATTTACTTGATGAATATCTACCATTTTCAACTGTCTGGGCTGTCCCAGTTTTTCCTCCGATACGATAGTTCTCAATATAAGCATTGTGACCAGAGCCTTTAGCAACAACACTTTCTAAAGCGTATTTAACTAGGTCCGATGTTTCTTTTTTTATAATTGTGCCTTTGTTTTGGACAGTAACACTTTTAATAATGGTGTTAGTTTCAGGTTCCAAATAATTTTTTACTAGAAATGGTGAATATAATGTTCCACCATTTACTATGGCAGATACTGCCCCAACTTGTTGAATTGGAGTTACACTTATTCCTTGACCAAAAGCTGTTGTTGCTAGTTCAACATTACCCATTTTATCTAAACTAAAAAGAATTCCATTTCCTTCACCATTTAAATCAATACCTGTTTTGGTACCAAAACCAAACTTCTTTATATAACTCATTAGTTTTTCTTTTTGAAGCATTAAACCTAGGTTAACAAATCCCGGGTTGCAACTGTTTTCAATTACTTCTAAGTATGTTTGATTACCATGTCCACCATGTTTCCAACAATGAAGTGTTGCTCCATCGACAGTTATAGCCCCAGTGTCTGTAAATCTATCTTCAAAAATATTTATTAATCCCTCATTTATAGCAGCGGTATATGTTGTAATTTTCATAGTTGACCCCGGTTCAAATGTCATCCATATCGGTAAATTTCTATTTATTACCTCAGTACTATAATTTTTATATTCATTACTATTGAAGTTTGGTCTTGAAGACATTGCTAAAACTTCCCCATTTTTAGGGTTCATAGCAATTGCTATTACACTATCGGGATTATATTTAGCAACAGCATTATCAAGTTCATTTTCCATAGCAAGTTGTAAATCTAAATCAATGGTAAGTTGCAATGTTACACCTGATGTTGGAGCTTCATAGATTTCTGATAATTCTAACTTATGGCCTTTTCCATCAGAAAAATATTTAATTGAACCATCTTCTCCAGTTAGATAATCATCATAATAAAGTTCTAATCCAGAAAGCCCTTGATTATCAATTCCAACATAACCTAAAACATGACTTAAAACTGTATCATATGGATAATATCTTTTACTTTCCTTTACTAAATATACACCATCTATTTTTAAGGCATCTATTTTTTCAGCAATATCATAACTTAAACCTCTTCCTTCCGGATGAACTCTTTCAATTGATGTTTTTTTACTTACATGAGCTAACATATCTTTATAATCACTTTTTAAAATATCACTTAGTTTTTTGGCAGCATCTTCTTTATCTTTAATTTGATTAGGAATAACTACTAAAGATGTTGTTGTAATATTATCTGCTAAAACTCTTCCTTTCCGGTCTACAATTTTTCCACGATCTGCTGATATCGGTAATTTTCTACTCCATAAAGCTTCTGCTAAATTATTTAATTTTTTATATGAAAAAACTTGGATATAAAAAACCCTAACAATAGCTATAACTAAAACTAAAATAACTACTAAAAATATATATCTAATTCTTGTATGTATATTATTATAAAACATAATTATCCCTCAGAAAAATATATGTTATATTAACAAAAAAAAGAATAGATTAATTTATCTACTCTTTCCCATATTTTCATAATTTGTTAAATCTAATCCAACAAATTGAGCTAATCTAATTAATTCATCTTCTGTTGCATACCTTGCTCTATCTGCATCAAGTATTGCATACCCGATACCACCTGCAAAATAAGCTCCCTCGAAATAATTAATTAAATCCATTCTTAATCTTTCAAAATCTATATCCATTTTATTAATTACTTCTTACATAACCATGATTTTTTAAATAAGTAATTACAGATTCCATTTTTTCTTCTAGAGTTGCATCTCTTCCATTTTCTCTTTTAAAGTTTGTATAATATGTTTCATAGTATTCAGCTAATGCTCGAATATCTAAACTATCAATACTAGATACTTTCATATTTCTTACTAAAATATCTATTTTGGCATCCATACTATTTAATTTACTAGTTATATCATCTATTTTACTTCCAATAGATTCTAATGCTAATTTATTTTCATTAACTGTTTGACTAACTCCATTTAAACTTCCATTTAATGCTAAGTATTTATCATTTACTAAAGTTGCGTTTGCATTAATAGATGCTTTAATTTGTGTAAATTCTGTACCTTGTTTTGAAGCAATACTTCCAATTCCATTATTTAATGAAGTGAAATCACTTACTTGTTGTTCTTTTACTTTAGCAAATCCATTTGTTAAATTAGTATTTAATCCATTATAAGCCTTATTTACTACACTTTTAATACCTTCAGATTCTTTTGTTAAAGCACTATTTAGTCCTTTGAATTCGTCTGTTAATTTTGTATCAAGGGCATTTAATTTAGCTTGGTTCCAATTAAATCCATCTGTAATTTGTGTTCCAACAGCATTTAATTTAGCTTTATTCCAATTAAATCCATCTGTAATTTGTGTTCCTACAGCATTTAATTTATCTTTATTCCAATTAAACCCATTTGTAATTTGTGTTCCTACAGCATTTAATTTATCTTTATTCCAATTAAATCCATCTGTAATTTGTATTCCTACAGCATTTAATTTATCTTTATTCCAATTAAACCCATCTGTAATTTGTGTTCCTACAGCATTTAATTTATCTTTATTCCAATTAAACCCATCTGTAATTTGTGTTCCTACAGCATTTAATTTATCTTTATTCCAATTAAACCCATCTGTAATTTGTGTTCCTATAGCATTTAATTTTGCTTGGTTCCAATTAAATCCATCTGTAATTTGTGTTCCAATAGCATTTAATTTTGCTTGGTTCCAATTAAATCCAGCTAGAATATTATTTTCGATGCTATTTAAAGAATTATTTATTCTATTATAATAATTATCTAATTTAATATTTAAATTTTGATTATAATTATCTAGTTTAACATTTAAATTTCGATTATAATTATCTAGTTTAACATTTAAATTTCGATTATAATTATCTAATTTAACATTTAAATTTTGATTATAATTATCTAATTTAATATTAATATTTTCATTATTCTTATCTAATTTCTTATTTAAACTTTCATTATATGTATCAATCTTTTTATTTAATGCCAAGAATTCTCTATCAATTTTTTGATTTACATTAATGAAATTAGTTCTTGTTTCATCACTAAAATCATTGATTTGGTCTTTTAAACTGTTATAATTCTTATTATTTAATTCCACTAAAGAATTGTAATGAGTATTAACAGTATTTAAAGTATTTTCACTAGCATCATTAATTGTCTTATCTAATGATTCATATTTTTCATTAATATTTTTGTTTGTGGCAGAATTTAAATCTTTTTGTGTTTTGTTCATATTAGCAAGTTCTTCAGATGTTTTTTTATCTAATGAATTAACTTTATCTGTAATTTCATTTGCTAATTTAGTTGTATTTTTCTTACTATTATCAATTTCACCGATTACTTCTGGAATACTATCATTTTCAATATTTATTACTTTATATAATGATACACCCGCTAAAGATAAAAGGATAATAGCAACTATACAAGCTATAACAATATAAACTATGTTATTCTTATTTCCTTTTTTCATTTCTTACCTCTCCTACTTAATTTTTTTATAAGCATTTTCATAAAATACTTTATAATCTTCAGCTTTTGTTGTGATATCATTATTATACTTTTCTTTAGCTTTCTTTTCTAAATAATCATTTAATTTCTTATCATCTAATGGTAATCTTTTAATGATTGAATAAGCATATTTAGTTTTTATAATATCACTTATCTCTTCTTCTTTAAGACTATCAACCGCATTGTAAACTTCTTCTAAAACACCATCTTTAGTAAAATATAGATTGTTATCACTACTAGCTTCTTCACTATATTTTTTTACTAGTTCTTCAAAGTCTACACCTGATTTAGCTTCTTTTAGAATTGCTTCTATTAAAGCCTTTTTTTGATTTACTACTGTTTCACTTAAACTTTCTAAAGTACTTGTATCAACTATTCCTAATACTATTTGATTTACTTTGTAATATTCATTATAGTAATTAGTTGTTTCTTTCTTTATTTCTTCATCTGTTAAGTAGTTTTTCTTACCACTTGTATAAAGTGTTTCAAATACTTTTTCATAAAGCTTATTTGATTTTAAGTAACTTTCATAAGCTTTTTTGTTAGTTTTATTTTCCCTTAAAAACTTATTAAATTCACCATGACTACCAAAGCTCTTAATAACACTATTAATATCACTCTTTATTTCTTCTTCATCTTCTTTAGTTAATGTTATATTATTATCACTAGCTATTTTTTTTATGGCACTGCGATATTTTAACTCTGTAACTGCTTCACTTTTTAAATATTCTGAAACAGTCATATTAACTGAAGATAATTGTTCTTCTAATGTTGCATCAGGTATTTCACTTGCATCTTTACCAAAATAATTATATTTCAAATTATATAAACTCATATTCATATCTGCCTTAGAATACTTATCATCATTAATGGAAAGCACAGTAAAATTAAGTGATATTTTTAAAAATAATAATGTGAAGATTATAATAAGAATTATTATTAGAAAAATACCAAATATAATTTTATGTTTCATAACAAAATTCCAAATATTTTTAAAGATATTTGTTTTACTTTTTGTTACTACTTCTTCTTTTTTAGATGTAACACTTTTTGAACCTTTCTTTGGTGTATTTTTTACCACCGCATTTTTTGTTGTTTTTGTAGCTTTTGTAGCCATACCAATTCCCCCTCACTATTACAAAAATTTTTCTGTAATAATGTTTTTTATTCTACCATAAATTCGACAAAAGTCAAGATATTTCGACAAATTTATGTTCTAAATATTTTATTCTTTACATAATAAAAATGTCCCTATTAAAAGGACACTTTATTATTTGTTATTATTTTCAATTATATCTACTGCCACACGGCCTTTAAATATCTTACCTTGGTCGAAGTTTTGTTCAGTACCAATGCCTCGTAGTTTAAATGATAAGACATAATTTTGAGTTGTATAAGCAGGAATTTCAATGTTATTTGCAAAACGATTATTTGTGGTTGGAGCTGATGCCCAATCGGCTTTATATCCACCATTATCACCAAAAATCTTTGTCATGAAATTTCCACTTGTAAATGTATTTTCAACATTTATCCAATCTAAGTTATAATGAAGTGCTTTAGATGTAGTATTTATAATTGTAAATTTAACATCTGGAACTGTTGTATTAACATCTGGGTCATTTTGGTCATCTGGATAAAGATTTGATACATTAATGTCAGCCCCACTTTCAAAGGCAACTATTAAGGCTGCAGTATCAATGTTTACATTTCCACCACCAATAGTAGTCATTCCACCTTTATTGTCACTAACTGATGCACATAATCTATCACATTTACCATCACCATCATCATCAATGTTAATATCAGCTACACCATCACCATTTGTATCAATATTTAAATCAGGTAAACCATTATTATCAATATCAATGTTTAAATCTGCTTTGCCATCACCATCTATATCAATATTTGTATCTGGCAATCCATCATTATTTGTATCACAATTTAATTTACATTTACCGTTTTCATCCATTTGGTTCATTTCATTAAATAATGTATCTTTATTTTCTACTAAAACATTAAATGTTGGTTTTCTATTACCACGATAATCAATATTTTTATCTGGTTTTCCATCATCATTTGTATCGCAGTTAATATCACATAAACCATCATCATCTAAATCAATATTTAAATCAGCAATTCCATCACCATTTAAGTCAATATTTAACTTTTCTTTAGCTAAAAATTGAACCCCAGTAAATGTTGCAAACCCAGCGATAAATAAGAACCCTAGTAAAAACAAAATAATTAAAGCTGTATTTTTCTTTTTAAAAGCAAATATTAACTTATTACCATCTTTTTTAACACATAAACTATGAGGTAAATATGTTTCATTATCTTTATTATCAAATGCAACATTTAATACTTTTTCTAAATGTTTCTTTGTTACTTCAACATTACCTTCATATATTTTATCTAAAGTATCAGTAATTAACTTATCTTGTTCTCCACTTTTTTGAAGCATAAACTCTTTAATATTAATAGTTTCTTTATTTCTTAAAAATTCCTTATTCTTATTTTCTTTGGTCATTTTAATCCCTCACTTATTTTATTATTGATATTATTTTTTTCTTATTATTATTGTAGTTATCTAAGAAATCTTCAATAGTTTTCTTAATACCACTAGTTGCTTTATCTTTACGTTTTTTAGCTTCTTTAAATTCTTTTTCCATTAACTTTTTAAACTCTTTTTCAGTTATATTTCCTGTAAAAACAAAATCATTTACAAGTTTAGATACAATTGCAGAATTATATTCACTCTTGTTAGAAGTTTTATTTATATCTATAGCATCAGTATTTATAAAGAATGCTAAATCATATTTAGTTTTAATATCTCCACTTTTAATAACTTCACTTCTTTTATCAATACTAGTTACTGGTTTGATATTATTCTTTTCTAGATATTCCCATAATTCTAGGGCTTTTATAAAGTTTTGTTCTTTTAGAATAACATTAGTTTTTCTAATCGGACTTCTTACTGGACTAGATTCTTTTAAGCTTTTTATAAATGTCGAACCCCTGAAAGATGAAACAATATCTCTGATATGTTCGATACGTTCTTCTAAGCTATGTCCATCTTTTGATGCATCTACTTCAGTATCTTTCTTACTTTTTAGGGTTAGATTTACTTCAACATCTTCACCTTTTTTCTTCATCATTCCTTGATATGTAACAGTACTTTCTACTTTAGCATAACTTCTTTGGTCTGATTCATTTAATTTATTATTTACAAATGTATAAAGGTTATCTACTAAAGATTTAATAAATCTATTTTCATATAAATCTACTGTTTCTTCACGATATACATTTAATAATTTAAGAGGAATAACTGTTCCATCTTCTTGTACTTCTTGTATCATACTTGTATGTTGGGCAAGATGTCTAATTGATTCTTCTGTTACAACTTTGGCTTTTTCGATTGGTACAATATTTTCTTCTTGAACAATAAATCTTCTTGGATTTCTTATGATATTATCAAGATATGGTATACATTCTTCTACCATATCTATCCATGATGTGTCACTAACACGCGCATCAATATCACGTTTAACAGTAATGTTTGATGATGTTGATGCGATAAATTTGTTAGCGTTATCTTTATTTATACTATTTAGGTATTCTACAATATCCATAAATATCACCTAAATTGTTTTCTTAAGACGAAGTAAATATGCTTTACATTCTGGAGTTTTACCTGCTCCAAATAATTTTTCTAAGTAATTAACTAGTCCATCTATTTCATCTTTAATATATGCTAGATTTAATTGTTCAAATTTTCTTAAAATCTTGTGAGCTATAAGGTAATCAATACCTGCTACTTCATCTCCACCACATGCTACAAATGCTGGAACGAAGTCTTTTAGTTGTTTAACAATTCTGTTACCAAAAGCAAGTCTAAAGTGGTCAATTACATATCTATCTAGTTGAGCAATCTTTTCTAAGTTTTCTGCTTTAACTGGATGTTCTTCACTTGATTTTTCAAATAAACTATCTAAATACTTAAAGCTTGTTTTAACTTTATCAGTTTCTGGTGCTTCAAATACTTCACATTTATCATCGATTGCAATTGGCATTGCTCTATCGTAAACCTTATCAGTAATCATGAATGTTGAGTCATCATTGTTGATTGTACCAATATACCACATATTTTCAGGAATTTTTAATTTTCCATCTTGTAACTTTTTAGGGTCGCCAGGCCAAACATTTGGAACTAATTCCACAACCCAGTCTTTTTTATTTGGAAGTTCTAGAATAGATAACATTTCGGCAAAGTAATATTCAACACGAGAAATATTCATTTCATCTAGTAAGGTAATATATACTTGGTCACTATATTCAGCTTCATACATTTTTTCTAGAATTTCAGTTTCATTAAATTTCTTTGTAAATTCGTTGAAATACCCAAATATTTCTGTTGAGTCTCTCCAAGATGGTTGAACACTTGCTACAGTTGTTTCATTATCTACAAATGAACCAAAAGCATATGCTAGTGATGTTTTCCCAGTACCAGAAATACCTTCAAGAATAATTAATTTATTTGAGGCAAATGATGCAATAAATAAACGTATTAAATTAATATCATAATATAAATGTAATTTAGATGCTGAATAATTTCTAAATTGGTCACAGAATTCTTCTAGTGTAAATGTATTATGAATTTCTTCTGGTGTCATATTTTCATATTTAGCATCAACATTACTAAGTTTAAAGAATCTACTTTCTCCTTCTTTAAGTTCATTTTTAACAGTTCCATCTTCGTTATATTCAATTTCACCATTTTCATTAGTAAGTTCACTAATTTTAGCATTTTGTCTTTTTAACTTAAATATTTCATTATTTAAAGAGTCTATTTCTTCAATTAACATATCTTCTTTTTTAACATTTCTTCTGTATCTTACATAAACTCTAATTGATTTATAAATTAAGAATACTATTAAAGCAAATATTGCTACTAAGAAAATAATTGAAAAAATCATTATTACTAAACCAATACCTGTTAAATCACTCTTATAATCATTTATTACTGTAATATAATTTACAATATTAAACATTTGAAATAACCCTGAACCTAACCCTTTAAAAATACTTACGAAACCTTCAAATAATGGTTCCATAAATTTTGTAAAAAATTCACCATACACACTCATTTTTATTCCTCCTTAATTTTTACAACAAGTTTTATGTTCATTTTATCAAAACTCATATTATTGTCTAAATTGTTATTAATAAATTCTTTATTTACTAATAGTTCCGTATCATCTACAAAGATTGTTGGATTTACATTTTCTATATCATCATAATCATATATAAAACTCATTCCTATTTCTTTATAAGCATTTATTATACTTTGATATTTTACTTCTTCTTCATAGGGAATTAGTATTTTAACAAATTCTTTTAAATACTTATTATCAAATAATCTAATTAAACCAGCTTTTTTAAGACCTTTATCAATACGGATAACATATTTATCCATATCTTTATTACTTATTAGTTCTGTTAATACTCTACTTGCTAGTAAGTCATATGATATTTCTTTTATTTTAGTTTCATAATCTTTTAAAACACCACTTACTAAAGATTCATCAAATTCTTCTAAACCTGGTATTTCATAACTAAACTTAACTTCATAATAAGTAGGATTATTACTAATCATTTTATATTCATTACGATAGTTACCACTTTCAAGCCCTACCAAAATTTTCTTATCTTCACTAGCATTTTTCTTAACTGCTTCAAATAAATCATTTATAAAGTATTTATTATCTTTAACATTTAATAACTTTGTTTTTCTTAAATAACTTAATAAATATTTAAACTTATTTTTAGTATCTTGATAATCACCATCTACTACGTTACTTGCAAAATCTACATAACAAGCTGTACAAATTATGACAGAAAGTAAAAATGTTTCATTCTTCCATGTTCTAATTAGTCCCATTTTATCATGAAGGCGACAATATTCAATAATAGATTTTAATACAAAATTAATATTATCATTGGAATATTCTATCGGATTGTCTTTATGTTTGTTGTTTTGAAAGTAATATGTATCAGCATAAATTTCAATTATTTCTTTGGCATAAAGAGCAAATTCTTTTTTGTTTTGCCACATTTTATTATCATCAATACTTATTATTGATTCTAGTATCTTTGCGTACTCAAGTAGGTCTTTTTCTTTTTTTACTACATATTTATCGATAACACTTAAGCTCACAATTCGTCTCACCAACCTATTCTTCATAAATTATACCAAATTTAAAATTACAATGCAATAACAGTTGTCAATTTTTTCAAAAAATATTGCCATATTTAAATTTTTAAGGTAAAATAATAATAGGAAGAAGGTATATATATGAATGATAATGTTCAAGATTTAGATTATACTGTTAATAGAATGTTTAATAGTGATGGAACAAGAAAAGTAACTAGAGATGAAAACGCTTATAACTTAAGTGTTAATAGACCAATGGTAAAAAATAGAAGAACTAAAAAGAAAAAAGCGATGGGTATTAAAGAAATAGCTACAAAAACAATTATTTTAGTGGCTTTATCTGCTGGTTTAACTTTAGGTATTCATGAACTTCATGAAGCGATGGAAGTTGGAGAAAATGCTAAAGAAATTAAAAATGAATTAGCTGCTGCTGTAACAGAAAACACAGAAATAGCTGGTTATAATAAAAATGAACAACGCCCTTACTGGTGGTATCAAATGGATAATGTTGCTAGTGATGTACTTAATACTAATAAAGAATATGATATTGATACAAGAATTTATGGTTGCTTTAGGGCTTTAAATGAATATGAAAAAGAAAGTTATATGAATGAATTATTTTCAAAAATGTCAAGAATTATTGCTAGTAACCCAGCATCTTACAGTGAAGATGAAATAAAAAGTGCCCTACATAGTTCTTTTCAAGATTATTTAGATAGTAAAAATATTACTTTAGAAGAATATGAAGAACTTATGGATAAAATTATTAAAGCTTATGCTAAAGAAGATAAAAGTGAAGAAGAAGTGGCTAGCTTACTTTCAAAACTAAATGATGCAGGCACTAGAGATGGAGGTTCAAGATAATGGAAGAACTAGAAATAATTACTTTAGATGATGGAAGAGATTATATTATTACAGACGAATTCTTAATTGATGGTGTAAAATACGTATACCTAACTCTTGAAGGAGATATTGGAACATTTTGTATAAGAAAAATAAATATTATAAATAATGAAGAATATCTAGTAAGTTTAAATGATAAAAATGAATTTGAAATGGCATTAGAACAATTTATGCAAAGACATAAAAACTAAAAAGGTCTCAATCGAGACCTTTTACTTTGGTTTAATTAATTCTAATTGGGTCAGATTGAGTTCCTGTTCCTGAGACATAGGTTACAGATGAATTAAGATTGAATGTTACCCTGATTGCGTAATTGAATCCACAACCGCTTCGCATAACGGCACCTGTTTTATCAATGTTAAATGAAATATAATTACTACTAGAATCACGGGAAATAGTCCATTCATAAAGTCCCATATACATCCAATTTGAACTTAACGCTATCGCATTATCATATGAATTTATCATTAAAGTCCATGCTTCTGGACAGGCCGCAAAACTATAGTCACTTACATACATCAATCCTACTTTTGCATCATATGTTGTTGCATTATCATTACTATTTATAGCATCGGGATTTTTTATTTCATTTGCATACGCAACCATTGGTACTACATTTATTATATTTGTCTCTGCATTACCTCCAACTTTCCATGTTGTTGTTGCTATTTTGTTTGACCATTCTGTTCCTATATTATTAATATAATTTGTATTTAGATTTGTTTTATTTAATGAACTTGTACTCCAAGTATTTATTCCTCCGGATGTTTCAGTATAATTCCAAAAATACTCTCCTATTAATGATAGTGTTTTGTTTTCCCCTTTATAAAACTCATTATTTCCTAACTTGTCTGCCGTTGCTGCATAAGCTCCATTTTTTCCAATTTCTTCTATTGTTATATAATCATATTTTATTAATTTTACTTTTCCATCTATTACTCCAATTATTCTATATAAATTATCTGTTGGACATGGACTTTCATTTGTTCCAAAGCAAACAAAATTATTTACACTTTCACTTGGACCTGCATATCTATAACTATTGTCCCCCGCTCCATTGGTTAACGAAGAGTCATGAATATAAATATTTGAAACATCCACTCCTTGGTCACCAAAATTTTTAACGCATGTTGCTAAATCCGTTCCACTTGTACAATAATCCGCTATTGTAGGTATCCATATATCAAAATATACATAACACTTATCTGATAAGTTACCTGATACAATAACCTTTTTATTTGTATCATCCCAACTAAGCTCACTTCCATTTTCGCATCTGGATAATTCTGTATTAAACTTATATCCTTCTGTTGGCCATCCACTCTGTGTTACTGTTTTATAATCACCAGCACCTGCTGTTTGTTCTAAATTCATAGAAATACCTTTTGTTATTTTTGTTTGATTATTTTCAATGTTTTCTTTATAAATATTGTTTTGTTTTAAAGTATTAAAATATGTAAAAGTTGTTACAAGTAATATAAATATTATTACTGTAAATATAGCGTATTTTTTCTTCATTTTAAACCACCTTCATAACATTATCACGCACTGATATTTTATTTTACATATCCATTTTAACCGAAAAAAAAAAAAAAAAAAGCACCATTTTAACGCATTTTGTGTAAATGGTGCTTTTTATGTAGTTTTTTCTAATTCAACTGTTAATATCATGTTTTCTAAATCTAGCACTGCTCCGGCTTCAATACTTTGACTTTTTACATAACCATATCCAGAATATTCTAGTTTTAATCCTAGGATATCACAGTATGTTTTTACTTCACCAATACTCCATCCAGTTAAATTTTCCATTTTATATTCTGTAGCATTTGTTAAGATAAATAACTTTTCTCCAGATAAAAGAGTTTTATTTTTTAATGGATATTGATTTATTATATATTTTCCATTACCAATTGTAATAATATTTATCTTTTTGCTTTTTAATTCTTCTAGAGTAGTCTCTAAATTTGTGCTTATGTAGTTATCTAATTTAATGATTTTTGTTAAGTCTGCATCACTTTTACTTTCTGTAAGTTTAGCATAACTTGCTATTTCTTCTACTGCTGTTGTTATTACTTTTGCCCACGAACCTAGAGATGATTCTGGCTTTTTACCTGCAACATAGACAATGTATTTAGGATTATCTGTTGGAAATATTCCAGCGAATGATTTGATGTAATCATAAGTACCAGTTAAGTAACCACCTTTTGGTGATGCTATTTGAGCTGTACCAGTTTTACCCATTAAACTCACATTATCTACTTGCCAATATTTATTTATTTCTACTACTTTCTTCATTATTTCATGCATTTTAGAAACGGTTTTATTAGAATAAACTTTTTTTACGACTTGTCTTTCTCCTTGATATGTAATAGTTCCATTTTCATCAACTATTTTATCAACTATATAAGGTTTTATAACTGTTCCATCATTAGTCATGGCACTTAGGGCTTGAAGCATTTGAATGGCTGTAACACTTACCCCTTGGCCAAAAGATGCTGTTGCAAGTTCTGATTGATAAACCATTTCAATATCGCCGATGGCTTCATTGGAAAGTTCAATTCCTGTTTTTTTACCAAAACCTAAGTTATTGTAATATTCTGATAATGTATCAACTCCGAGGCGTAAAGCTAGTGTTGTTGCTGCAACATTTGATGACCTTGCAAAACCTTCATCGAATGAAATTGTTCCCCAGCCTTTTCTTTCTGAGTCTCTGATAACTGTTCCATCATCTAGAGTATAAGAACCAGATTTAAATGTTTCTTCACCATTATATTTTCCTTCTTCAATTGCTGATGCAAAAGAAAATACTTTCATAACTGAACCTGGTTCATATTGATAACTTATAAGTGGGTTCATATATTCTTTTATTGTATTTGTATCATTTGGATTGAAATTTGGACTAGTAGCACTAGCAACAATTGCTCCAGTTTTGGCATCCATTACTGTAAATACTGCCCAATCTGTATTAAATCTATCCTTCATGCTTGATACAGCTTTTTCAGCTATAAGTTGAATACTACTATCAATAGTTAGATAAATATCTGATCCATTCTTAGCTTTTTTAGTATCTTCATTTGTATTGGGAATTTTATAATTACTTGAAGTATATTTTAAATATTTAGTATAACCATTAGTTCCCGATAAAATATCATCATAATATCCTTCAATACCTAATTCTCCAGAAATTTTACCATCATCTAAAGTTTTAGCATAACCAATTAAATAAGATGCAAATGTTGATTTATTATAATATCTTTTTTTAGAATTTTTTATAAAATCTATTCCTGGTAACTCTAGTTTTTCTATTTTAGCTTTTATTACTTCAGAAATACCATAACCTCCAGGTCTTAGTTCTACTTGATAAAGGTCTTTACTTAATAATTCCATTAGCTTTTCTTTACTCATATTTAAAATTGGTGATAAAGCTTCTGCAGTCATTTCTTTATCTGTGACATTTGTTTTATTAGAATTTATATAAGCTATAACAGTGTAAGAATTAATAGTACTTGCAAGTTCTTCACCATTTACATCATAAATACTTCCTCGGTCGGCATATAATGTCTTTTTTACTGTAGCTATACTTGCAGCTTTTTCTTGTAAATTAATACCATCAACTTTATTACTTAATACAACATAAGAAAGTTTAGCAATTATAGCAAAAAATAAAAGAACAACAATTAAAATAATAAATTTTGATATCTTAACTGTTGCTCTTTTTTTCATATTACTATCTCCTTATTCTCCAACTGTTTTAATATTACTATTATTATACGACAAACCATGATTTTCTGCAATAGTTTGAATGTTTTCTAAACTTGCAAGTTCATCGATTTGCATTGAAAGTCCTTGATTAGTAAGTTCTTGGCGTTCAATATTTTTAGTTATTTTTTCAACTTCATTATTTGTTTCAGATAACATTGAAGATGTAAAAACATTAAATACTGGTATTGTTATTAGTAAGAAAAGTAACAATACATACATTGCTTTTTCTCCTTTTAATAATTTAACCTTTTTACTCTTTTTTTTCATTATAATCAAATCCTTTCAATTACTCTTAATTTAGCACTTCTACTTCTGGAATTTTCTTCTAATTCTTTTTTAGTTGGAAGTATTGGCTTTTTATTAACTAACTTTATTAAAGGCTTATACGCATCAGGTATTTCTTTTAAACCTTTAACAAGGGGGTCAATATCACTATATTTTTTAAAAACATTTTTAACAATTCTATCTTCTAAAGAATGAAATGTTATAACACACATCCTTCCTCCAACTTTTAGTCTTTTTATAGCATCAGGAAGAACTTTTTCTAAAACTGTTAATTCTTCATTTACTTCAATTCTTAATGCTTGGAATATTTTTCTTTCAGGATGTTGTTTGTAAAAGTAGTTAGCTCCGGTGGCTTCTTTTATTACTTCAACAAGTTCTAATGTTGTTTTGATACTTTCGTTTTTACTTTTAATTTTCTTAGCTATTACTTTACTTAGTTTTTCTTCACCATATTTAAAGAAAATTTCTGCTAATTCATTTTCACTATAAGTATCAATGATGTCTTTAGCACTTTTCCCTTCACTAGACATTCTCATATCTAAGGGACCATCATGCATAAAAGAAAATCCTCTGGTCTCATCATCTATTTGAGGAGATGAAAAACCTAAGTCAAATATAATTCCATCTACACTAGTAATGTTTTCTTCATCTAATACTTCTTTCATATTAACAAAATTAGTATTAAATATTTTGAAATTATCGCCGATTTCTTTTAGGGTTTTTGTGGAATACTCTACCGCTTTTTTATCAGCATCAAAACCATAAAGGGCTCCATTTGGTATTTTTTTTAATATTTCTTTGGAATCTCCGGCATAACCAATTGTGCCATCTATGTATATTCCTCCATCTTTGATATCTAGATTTTCAAGCAATTCATTTTTTAGTACACTATAATGCATTTTTATCACCATCAAATAAATTTTCTGCAATATCTTCAATAATATCGCTGTTGTCGTTCATAAATTCTTCGAATGCTTTACTATCCCAGATTTCCAAATGGTCATTAACGCCGATTATAATACATTCTTTATCTAAACCGGCGTAGCTAACCAATGGGGAGGTAATACTCATTCGACCACTTTTGTCGAACTCGCAGGCAGTAGCCCCCGAATAGAAGAAGCGTGTGAAAGTCCGGGTTACTTTTTTAGTGAAAGGTAGAGTATTTAGTTTACCTACTAGCTTTTCCCATTCCGTTTTTGAGTAGACATATAAGCATTTTTCAATGCCTCGGGTAAGAATAAATTCTTGACCTAAGTCTTCCCTAAACTTCGTTGGAATAACAAGTCGGCCTTTATCATCAATGTTATGATGAAATTCACCCAGCAACATATTATCCCCCACTTTCTCCCACAGTTTACCACTGTCCTATATATATACTACCAAAAGACACAAAAAAAGTAAATATTAAATATTCACTTTTAAAAAATTTTTTCGATGATTTACATTTTTTTACATTAAAATTTTAAACGAATTGGATTATCAGAAGTTCCAGTTCCTTTGTCATATAGATTATTTTGATTTAAATAAAATACTGGTCTAGATATTTTAGCAACATTAGTAGAGTCTGCTCTAGAAAAAGAGCTACCATCATCTATATATATTTTACCGCCATCGGAAACACTCAGCATCGTCCACTCTTCTCCTACAAACATCCAAGGAAATTTAGATGCGGATATGTTATCTGCCCAACGTTCTTTGGATGCAGAATACGCATAGTCACTTACGTACATCATCCCAATTTTAGCATTATATAAATTATTTTCATTAGTATTTAAAATTTCATTGGTAAAGGCTTCACTAGCATTAAAATACCAAAAAATATCAGAATAAGCATTCCATTTTACAACCCAATCTGTATTTATAATTAATGACTGCCATTTGCTAGATAATTGATTAATAAAATTTGTATTTAAGTTTATAGTATTTAGTTCTGAATATTTCCAATCAAAACAACCTGTTGTCGTTATTGGCGTTGGTGCTGCTATAATATTTTTATTAGCTAGAAAAGTTAAGTTATTATAATTCAATGCTACTCCACTCGGACAGCTTGTTAAAATTGACCATTTATAAGTAGTATCAGTTTCATAAGCGCCATCAGTTCCTAATATGTCGGCATTGCCAGCTGTTGCTTTTATTAATTTAACATGATTGTTAAAAACCCCTATTATTCTATATAAATTGTTTTCTGGACATGTTTCATTATCACTTCCAAAACAAATATAATTTTTAACTTCATCATTTGTACCTGCATATCTATACGAATTGTCATTAGCATCTATAATTGTACCATCATCACTTGTTATTGTACCATTGTGAAAATATATATTATTATTTCCTTGTACATTACCATATTGAGAAATAACATATTCTGCTAATGTTGGCATGTATATATCAAAATAAATGTAACATTTATCTGAAATATTTCCTAATACAATAACTGTTTTTTTTGTATCATCCCAGCTTAGTTCACTACCATTTTCACATTTAGATAATTCACTATTAAAAACATATCCTTCTGTTGGCCAACTACTTTGAGTAACTGTTTTATAATCTCCTGCACCTGCTGTCTGTTCTAAATTCATGGATATTAATTTTTCTGTTTTGGTACTTTTTTCTTCTTCTTTTAACACTTCTTTTGGTTTTGGAAAAAAGTTCAATATTACTAAAAATATTATAGTTATAAGTAAAAAACATATTTTTTTATTTCTCATATTATCAACTCCATATGTCTTATATAAAGACTATTGTTAATACAATTATATGTCTTTATTACAGACAAGTCAAGCAATTTCATCTAGATAATGGGATAATTTACATGAGGTGTAAGAAATGATAGGAAAAATATTAAAAACTATGCGTAAATCAAGTAAATTAAGTCAAGAACAAGTAAGTACACTAGTTGGTTATGCTAGAAATACTATTTCACAATATGAAACAGGAGCCATTGAACCAGATTTCAAAACCATTGAAAAAATAGCTAATATATGTGGATATGAAATAAATTTTATAAATAAAGAATTAGATATGACTTTAAATAGTAAAAATATAGAAAGAAATGAATTGTAATTTTTTTGACAACAGCTGAAATTTGTGGTAATATGTATATAGCAAAAGAAATTTGCATAAATTAAAAATGGAACATCCAGCTTAGCGAGATTGGATGCTACCAATAAATAGGATGCATCTAAATCAACCTCGTTGATTTAGGTTTTTTTTATTTTAAAAGCAATATAGCGATTTGCCATATTGCTTTTTGTTATTTCTTTTTATCTTCTTTTATTACTTCTTTTAGAGTTGTTCCAAATGTAGCAACGCCTTGAAGTTCTGCAGGAACAATTATTTTTGTTGACTTACCATTTGCAACATTTTCTAATGCTTCAAATGATTTTAAACGAATCACAGCTTCATCTGCTCCAGCATCTTTTAGAAGTTTAATACCTTTTGCTTCAGCTTCTTTGATTTTAATCATTGCTTCAGCTTTACCTTCAGCTATTTTAATTTGGCTCATCATTTGGGCTTCTGCTCTTAGAATTGCACTTTCTTTTTCACCTTCAGCAATTAAGATACTTGATTTCTTTTCCCCTTCGGCTTGAAGAATTTTTTCTCTTCTTTCACGTTCAGCACGCATTTGTTTTTCCATTGCTTCTTGAATATCTCTAGGTGGTAAAATATTTTTAACTTCTACTCTATTTACCTTTATACCCCATGGGTCTGTTGCTTCATCTAAGATTGCTCTCATTTTTGTATTAATAATATCCCTACTTGTAAGAGTTTGGTCAAGTTCTAGTTCTCCGATGATATTTCTAAGTGTAGTTGCTGTTAATGACTCAATGGCACTGACTGGATAATCAACTCCATAAGTATAAAGTTTTGCATCAGTTATTTGAAAATACACAACAGTATCAATTTGCATTGTAACATTATCTTTAGTTATAACTGGTTGTGGGGCAAAGTCTTTAACTATTTCTTTTAAAGTAACCTTGTTAGATATTGAATCTATAAAAGGTATTTTAAAATGTGGTCCATGTTGCCATGTTGTATGATATGACCCAAGTCTTTCAATTACATAACATTTTGATTGAGGTACAATCTTAATATTAGGTATAATGATGATTATAATAACTACTAATATTGCAATTAGAATTTCTGGCATAATTATTCACTCTCCTTTTTTACAATTAACTTAACGCCATCAATTTTTAAAATTTTTACAGTATCTCCTTTGGCACACTTATCTTTTGATATAGCACTCCATCTTTTGCCATCTACTTTTACTTCACCAACTTCATTTTTAGTGATTTCTTCAGTTACAATGGCATCCTCACCAATAATACGGTCTAAATTTGTTTTTTCATTATCTTTACTTCTTAATTTATTTACAATTGGTCTTGATATAACAAGTAATAGCATTCCTAATAAAATAAATATCGTTGTAATAATTGCTGTATCTTCAATAAAGAAAGATAAAATCATGGCAACTATTCCACTTGCTACAAACCAAATTGAAACTAAATTAACGGTTGCAATTTCCACAAAGCTTAAGACAATCACTAAAATAAGCCAAAATATCCAATTCATATAAACTTCCTTTCTTATTTATATTATACTATAAAATTATGCAGAAAAAAAGAAACATTTTCAGTTTCTTTTCGAATTATGACTAAAATTCATCTGGTAGGCTTTCAACTAGTTTACCTACTTCATTTGTAAATAATTTGATAAGTTCAGTTTGAAGGTTGGCATCTGCAACAGCTTCAACATAGTTTTCATTATCTTCAATTATTTCTTTAAAAATTACATATTCATCACTTGGTTCTTCATCTTCATTAAGTACTACTGATAAAAAGTAGTTTTCATTTTCATGAGTTACTTTTTCAAGTAATAAACAATTTACATCATTATCAAGAGTAATCACACTATCAACTGTCATATTATCTTCCTCCCTTGCTTTCTTCTGGGTTTAAAATATATTCTTCACCTTCATACATATAATGGTCTTCAGATTTTTCATCTTTATTTTCAGGTTCCATATCTAAACCTTCGATTTCTTCATCAACATTTTTATTGAATAATTTTTTGAAGTTATCCATTAAATTTGGTTTTTCTTCTTTTGGTTCGCTTTTCTTTCTTTCACGAGCTAGTTTTAAGCTTTCAAACATTTTTTTAGATTTTAAAACAAGAGCATCAATTGCTGCAAGTCCCCAGACATCTTCTTCAAAGTTTTCATCATTTGTTCTTTCTGGTTCACTTTCTTTATCAACTATTCCATCCTTAGCCATTTTGTTATAAATAGCTTGACCTATAGCTCCAATTCCAGCAGCGATTGCTGTAACTGGTAATATTGGTGCAAGTCCTGCTCCAGCACAAATAGCTAAAACGCTTCCTAAAGCTCCAAAGCATAAAACAGATTTAACATATGGTGCAACAACAGCACGACGTACTTTTTTAACTCTATATTTCTTGCCAGGTTCTACTTTTCTAGAACTAGTTTTTTCTTTTACTGGTTCTGTAGTTTCTGCAACTTGTTCAACGATTGGTTCAGCAGCTGGCGCTTCTTTAGTTTCAACTTTTTTCTTAACTTCAACTGGAAGACAAATATATGGAGTTTTATCATCAACTTTATTATTTATTCCAATTACTTTATCATAACTAAATCCATGAGGTAAAACTAATTTACTTTCACCATCATATATAATATGATCTAAATGAACACTTCCATCTGATGACTGTCTTTCATCTGTAGAAATTTCAATATGTGGATTTAATCTTTTAACTTCATATGCTAATTCTTCATAATTTTTAATTTCGTTTGTTTCTTCTTTTACTGGTTCAGTTACTTCTGGAACTACTTTTTCTTCATTATTTTCAATTTGTTCTACAGGTTCTGTAGTTTCAACTGGTTCCAAAGTATTTTCTACTACTTCTTCTTTAATTTCTATTTTAGCATTAGTTTTTTCTAAACCATATCTTTTACAAAGTTCAGCAAATTCTTTTTGGCTCTTTTGAGCTTCAAAACCAAATACAACAATTTTATCTCTAGTATCTCTAATAACTTTAGCTAATTTTTCCATAGCACTTGGTTCTAATGATAACTTACGATATGAAGTATCAATTGCATTTATAGCACTTAGTAAATCATTTTTGTAAGTAACAACATCAAATGTTTTTAAAGATTCATCATATAAGGCTTTTTGTTCTTTATAAAATTCTTCTGCTTCACTCTTAGCTTTTTTAGCATGATTTAGAGCGTAAGATAATTTAATAGTTTCACTAGTTCTTGTTACATCATCTAAACTATCATTTCTCTTAAGTTCTAATATTCTTCTTTCTACATCTTTTAGATTTTCTTTTCTTCCATTCAAAACTTCTTCAGCTTTTAACACGTTTTGAGACAAAGTAAATTTACCTCTCATATTTGTAAGAAGATTTTGGAAATCATTAGCACCGATACTACTTCTAAAATAAGAATCATTATTTACTAATTCTTCAATACTATTTAAACTTTTAGTTACATCTTCAACAAAAGCACTGATGTTTACACCTTCATTGGCTGTTTTTTCTAAAGCATTTAATTTATTTATAATATCGTTTAAATCAGTGTTTCCTATTTCACGAATGAAATTATCAGTATTTTTAATTACCAAACCATTTTCAACAAGTAATGCTGTGGTTTGTTCAATATTTTTTAATTCTTCTTCTGTCATAATTCATTTTCCCTTCTACTATTAGATTATCACAAAATTGGATAAATTGCAAGAAAAAAACGCAAGTGATACTCCACTTACATTAGTTTTCTTATTCTTCTTCTTTTGCAACGTTAATTACAGTTTTACCATTGTAATTTCCACATTTAGTACATGCTCTATGAGGTCTTAATGTTGCACCACATTTTTCACATTTAGTTAATGCTCCAACTTCTTTTTTTAAATGAGTTCTACGCATTCTTTTTTTTGTTTTACTTGTTCTTCTAAAAGGAACTGCCATTTTTATTCACCACCTTTAAATAATTCGTTTAATTTTTCGAATCTTGGATCAAGCCCATCATCTTCATTTTTACTATTTAATTCCCAACCTTGGCCACTTAAATGTGTCCCAGAGGCATTTGTATAACTAATAGGAACTTCCAATACAATATTTTCCCATAAAAATTCAATTATATCAAGTATATTTTGATTTTTTTCAAAATATTTTGCATAATTTTCGTCATTTTCTTCTAAAATTTCATCAATTTGGATAGAAAATGGATATTTAACTTGCTCATTTGTTATAGCATCAGTTAAAAACATATTACCTTTTACATCTAAAATTATTGCTATTTCATCCGCAGCATTATATTTAATAATACCATCAACTTTTACTTTATCTAATTTTTTTATACTTGTATTTTTATAAAAATTTTCAGGTATTACAAATTCTTCATTTATCTTAACTGGTAATAAATTTAAATTAATTTTCATACATTCCTCCATATATAAAGATAATTTTCTTTAAATTCTTTAATTATCTTTTTTGAAGACATATCTATTATAATATGTTTTTTATTATTATTTAACTCTAAATTCATGTAATATAAATCATTTCCTAAATATAATGAATATGTATTATTATATCCTTCTAAATCAAAGGTATCATTAAGTATTTTATTTGTTATAAATGAAAATATTTTAAGTTGTCCATCTTGTTTTATAACTACTCCAGCATCTGTTAAATTAACAATACTATATTCTTCTTTAATATAATCACTTAAAACTATTTTTAATGCACTACTTATTTTATAGATGAGTTCTTCCCCATCTTTATTTATATAAATGTAATCCCCTAAGACATTTATTATACTTATATCACCTTCACCATTTATAATACATTTATTTTCTTTAGTATCTAAATTATATTCATAAATGCCATCTTTTTTTAAATAATATACCTTATTATCACGAACTAAGACATTTTCATTTTTTAATTCATCCGTTATTAAAACAGTTTCTTCTTCATTAAACTTTTTATAACTTACTTTATTTAAAGCATTTATTATTATGTAGTTATCACTTAAAGAGTAAATTTCTTTATTACTATAACTGCTATCTAATTCATAAAAGTAAAATTCATCTTTTTTACTATCATATCTAAGTTCATTAGTAGCATCAGAAAATAATAATAATTTATTATCTTTTGTTATATAATCTTGAATATTGTAAAAAGTTCTAACATTTAAATATTCTTCAGTTTCACCGATACCATATATTTTATAAATACCATCTTCATCTTTTAAAATGCCATAATAATCATACTTATTTGGATAATCATCATTTCTTCTTTCTTTAGTTACATTATTATCATTCTTACTTTTTATGTAACTAGATAATTTTCCTAATAAAAATACTGTAATAATTATTAATACTAAAGCAATACCTGCAATTATAAGTCTTTTTTTCTTTTCTGGTAACATTATAATACCCTCCTAAACATTTTTTCTAATTCGTAATTACTAAATTTCATAATTGATGGTCTGCCATGACAACAATTATATGGGTTATCACATTTTACTAAATCATTAAGTAGTTTTTCTATTTCCATCATACTTAAGTGTTCGTTGGCTTTAACGCTCATTTTACAACTGACCATTTTTGCTAAGCTATCTAAAAATTTATCTTTGTTAAAGTTTTTACTAGAATCTATTACTAAATCAATAATATATTTTAAATTATCTCCTTCATAGTTACTTTTTAACCATGTGGGATGACTTTTTATAAGTACTGTATTTATACCGAACTCTTCAATTTTAAAACCAAGACTTTCTAATACTTCTTTTCTATCCATGAAAGCCATAAAATCACTGGTTGAAAGTTCAAATTTCATTGGCACAATCATGTCTGTAACACTAACACTTTCTTCTTGAAACTTTTTCGTAATCATTTCATAATTTACTCTTTCATGGGCAGCATGTTGGTCTAAAATAAACATTCCATCTTCATTTTCAGCAATTATATAAGTACCATGTACTTGACCAACTGGATAAAGTTTTAAACTTTTAAATTCTTCATTTTTTATAATCTCAGTATTATCACTACCAATATCTAGAGATGTTTGAATGATCTCGGGAGCATCAACTTGAGTGGCAACAGCAGTATCACTAGAAGTATCAGGAATTCTTATATCAATAAAATTATCTTTAATATTGTTTTTTTCTTCATCCATTATGGCATCAGGTATAAGTAAATTATTATATAAAACTTTTTTTATATTTTGATAAATTAAATCAGTTAAAACATCCATCTTACTCATTTTAATATCTTGTTTGGTAGGATGAATATTTACATCAACTAAAGTTGGGTCTGTTTCAATATTTATAACTACAATTGGATAAAAACCTTCATGTTTATATGTGTTATAAGCATTATTTATAGCTCTATTTATTTCAATGTTTTTAATAATTCTACCATTTACAAAAGTATTAAAATGATTTCTATTTTTCTTTAATATACTTGGTTTAGAAACAAATCCTGAAACTACAAAATCATCAGATGCGCATTTTAACTCTAACATGTTGCTTGAGACATTAAGACCATATATTTCATGAATTGTTTTAAGTAAATTATTACTTCCACTAGTTTTTACAATCACACGGTCATTGTTACTTAAACTAAAAGCAATATTAGGTTTAGATAATGCTAGCTTTTCTATAAAAGCTGTACAATTATTTAGTTCCGTTACTTCACTTTTTAAATATTTAAGACGTGCGGGAGTATTGTAAAAAAGATTAGTTACATGGATTTCAGTTCCTTTTCGCACCATTCCATCCCCGATACTTAGGGTTTCTCCACCCTTTATATGGACATGAGTACTACTAGTTCCATTACAAGTAATTAACTCCACTTCAGAAACACTGGCAATACTAGCTAAAGCTTCACCTCTAAACCCTAGAGTTTCAATAAAATATAAGTCATCATCTTTATATATTTTACTTGTGGCATGTCTATAAAAAGCAAGTGTTGCATCTTCTTTATCCATACCTATTCCATTATCTATAACAGATATTTCTTTTAAGCCCCCATCTTTTAGAATAACTTTGATATTTGTGCTTTCAGCATCAATAGCATTTTCAACTAATTCTTTTAAAACTGATGCACATTTTTCTACTACTTCACCAGCTGCTATTTTATTAGCAAGATTTTCACTCATTACTCGTATCTTAGTCATTGTAATCACCTACTATCGAAGCCCTTATTTCATAATCTTTAGTATTTAAATTAATTACACTAGTTTTCTTAAAGTTTATAAACATAAGACCTTTTATAATAACATCACTATTACTTTCTACAATTATATTGCAAGAAACATTTTCTTGTTCTTTTCTTCTTTCTATTTTAGCATCACTACCAACATAAATAGTAAAATTAGTATCTTCTAAAATATTTAATTTTACATCATTAATCATTAAATAATGCTTACTTGGAAATTGATATGTAATTGGTTTTATAATACTTTTAGGAATATTTTCACGATTTATTTTACTCATAAAACCTGGAGCATCATAAATAACTGTATCTAAATATTCAATCTTCATTATCTCTTGAGTAGTATTTTCTCTTTTACTTACCGTTATACTACTTCCAGTTAGGGCATTTATTAAGCTACTTTTTCCGGCATTAGTAAACCCAACCATACAGACCTTTTTATTTAATAAACAAATATTTTTTATAATATTCATATTTAATTTAGTTTTACTACTGCAAATTATTATATCTTCTTTTATTTCATAAACATCTTTAATATTTTTAATTAATTTTTGATATTTTATATTTTTAGGAATAATATCTGATTTTGTTAACACTAATACCTTTTGACATTTTATTTTTTTATAAGCCTCTATTACTTCTTTATCTAAATTAATAAAATCTATTAAAAACAATACATAACATTTAAGTTTATTTATTTTTTCAATCAAAGCATCATTATCAATAGATACCCCTTTGTTGGTTAAGATGTTATAGTTTTTTAATTTAAAACATCTTTCACATAACTTATTTTTAATATCGGGAGTATACCCAACAGCATCTTTACTTTTATCTTGAAGAGTAATTCCACAACCAATACATTTAGTCATAGTACTCACCACATTTTAAGATGTTTTTCTTGGCTAATCTTTTTAAAACTATTTTTTCAAAAAAACGATTTATTCTAGTTGGTAATATTTCATTTTTAGCAACACGATTAACTAAGATACTAGTAAATCCCATTCTGTTAGCTCCGAGAATATCTGTAAATAATTGGTCACCGATACATGCTACTTCATCAATCTTAAATTTGTATAAAGTAAGTATCTTTTTATATTTCTTTTTAAATGGTTTTCTGCTACTAAAAGCAACATCAACATTTAGTTTTTCTTTAAATGGGCGAAGTCTATTTTTACCACTGTTAGATACAATTATTACTTTAAAATCTTCTTCAAGGCGTGCAAATAATTCTTTCACCTTTTGGTCTGGAACATTTACTTTATAGGGAGCAATCGTATTATCTAAATCAAATAATAAACATTTAATGCCATTTTTCTTTAATTTTTTGTAATTTATAGTATAAATACTTTGGTCATATATATCAGGTATTAATAAATCAAACATATAATCATTCCTTTTCTTTAAAAATTATATCATAAAATGAAAAGAAAATTAAGCCTAAATTAAAAGAAAAAGCAACAAGAAAGAAAACGACTTTGGCAAGCGCATTCTTGTTGCTATATACATCATAACATATAAGTTTAACTTATGCAAGTATTTGTTGCCAACTTTTAGCAATTTTTCCAAGCTTAGCAAAAACTTAAAATATGGCTATAATTTTGTATATTCTTTTTGATATTTAAATGAAATATTTTGATTTTCTATTGTCTTTTAAAAATAGAATTTTTTTAATAATTTTATATTTTTTTTCGATTTTTAATCCACTTTATAAACTAGTTCAAATTCTTCACAAACAATTAAATCATCTGAAGTTATTTTTTCATTGTAAGAAGTTAAACATTCATTAAAGAAACGTTCATGAATGTTTTTCCAATAAGATAGTGTTTTATCACCTTCACCCTCTTTATAAGCATGAGCATCTGTTATATCACTAAACTTAGTTAGATACACTTTTGTTGTTTTCGTTATGCATTCCGCTTCCCCTTTACTATTTAAAATAATGTTGTATTCGCCTGCTTTAGATAATTCTTCATCACTATTGTACAACTTATATAATGATGATGTTGCAGTTTTCTCACCTGTTTTTACCAGTTTTAAAAGTAAATCTGGATTATCACCGAAAGCCCAGATAGAATAATTATCACCATCTATACTATTTTTATTTTTAAATTTATTCCATAATTTTTCTGCATCCATAAATTCTCCTCCTTATATAGTTAAAACCCCGCTTTAACGAGGTTTAATACAATCTGGTGTCCTTGATGAGAATTGAACTCATGACCCTATGCGTCGGAGGCATATGCTCTATCCAACTGAGCTACAAGGACCCATAAACATTTTAACATTATTTTTTTAAAATAGCAAAGTTATTTTCTATAAAGAGGAAGAATATTTCTTGTTCTTTTCATATCTTTTTTTACAGTCATTCTAATTGGTCCATAAAACACAAGACTTTCTTTATTTAAATTTTCTACTTCTATAAAGAAATTTCTGACATCATCTTCAATTAAAGGCACTAAATTTATAGTTATATTTTTTAAACTTTGATTAGATTTTATATTCATTTTGAAAAATCCATCACTCACCACAAAAGTAAAAACAATTGATTTTCTTTCATTATTCCTTTCACTTATATTTAAGGATAAAACACTTTTATTCTTAACCTTTTTAAAAGACATAGTTCTTCCTAAAGGATTTATGCCAATACTTTTTAAAGCTAGATATATTTTTTCTCTTAAATCATCAACTAAACTAAAATAATCTTTATTCATATTTATTTCCCCCGATGCCTAAATAATAGCAAAATTAATTGCTTTTGTCAAAAAAAATCCCACATTTGTGAGATTTTTATCATTAATTTTTAGAAACAGCTATTAATACTCTTTCATTATCAATAAAGAATTCTTCATTGGCATTTTCGCTAAATTCTAATTTAGTTGCTAATGTTTCTTTCTTAATATAATCACTGAACTCTTCAATAGCAGTTTTAACTTTATCACTAGCGTTATAAGTTACGTTTATTCTATCTGTTAGTTCATAATTATTATTTTTTCTCATTGTTTGAACTTTAGATACAATTTCACGTGCAATACCTTCATTAATTAAATCATCAGTTAATGTATCATTTAAAATAACAAAGTTATTATTTTCCATTCCTACATCAAAGCCATCTTTAGCGTTTATTCTTATATCAACCATGTCACTATAAATGTCATGTTCTCTACCCGCTACAGTCATTTTTATAGATTCATTATTTTGAAGTTTTTTAATATCACTTAGAGATAATTCTAGTAATTTATCTTGGAATTCTTTTAAGTTGCTTCCAAATACTTTACCAACATTTCTAAAGTTTGGTTTAACAGTAAAGTTCATATATTCAGATGTATCTTTTACATATGTAACCTTCTTAACATTTAATTCTTCTTTAATAAGTTCAGTAAGTTCTCCGATTACCATACTATTTTTGCCATCGATTAAAATTTCACTTAAAGGTTGACGAACTCTTAGTTTTTGTTCTTCACGAATGTTTCTTCCAATACTTATTAATTCACGAACTAAATCCATCTTTTCTTCTAATAATTCTTCAATTTTTGTTTCATCATATTTTGGATAGTCTGCTAGATGAACAGATTCTTTTCCAGTTAGATTAGTATACATTTCTTCAGAAAGATAAGGTACAATCGGAGCCATCATTTCTGATAAACCTACTAATACTTCATATGTAGTTATATATACTGATTTTTTAGAATCATCTAATGTACTTCCCCAGAATCTATTTCTATTTCTTCTGATATACCAATTTGATAAATCATCTGATACAAAGTCTGTTAGGGCTCTAACTACTTTATTTAAATCATATTCATCATATGATTCTGTTACATATTTTAATAATTTATTATATTTACTTATTAACCATCTATCAATATCTTCTCTTTTTTCTAATGGAATATTACATTCACTAATGTTTATATCATCAATATTGGCATACATTGAGAAGAAATTATATGTATTTTTAAGTGGGTTAAAGAATTTAGAATGAACTTCTTTTAAACCATTAATATCAAACTTAAGTGGAACCCAGACTGGTGAAACATATGGAAGATAAAATCTAACTGTGTCTGCTCCATATTCTTTCATTGTTGAAAATGGTTCAACAATATTTCCCATTGTTTTACTCATTTTTTTACCATGAGCATCTAGTAATAAGTCATTTACTAAAACATTTTTAAATGGACTTACACCTTTTACAAATGTTGAAATAACTAGTAATGTATAGAACCATCCACGAGTTTGGTCAATTCCTTCACAGATAAAGTCCGCAGGAAATTGTGTTTCAAATAAATCATTGTTTTCAAATGGATAATGGTATTGAGCAAATGGCATAGCCCCTGAATCAAACCAACAATCGATTACATCTTTACATCTAGTCATAGATTTGCCACATTCTGGACATTTTAAGTGTACTTCATCAATAAATGGTCTATGTAGTTCAATAGTTTCATCAATATCTTCGATTGCTTTTTCTACTAGTTCTTTACGAGAACCAATCATTTCAGTATGTCCACATGAACAAATCCAATATGGAAGTGGTGTTCCCCAGTATCTTGAACGAGATATTGCCCAATCATTTAAGTTTTCTAGCCAATTACCAAAACGTTTTTCACCAACATATGATGGATACCAATTAACTGTTTTATTATTAGCAACAATCTTATCTTTAATTTTAGTTACTTCAAGATAATAACTTGGCTTAGAATAATAAATTAATGGTGTATGACATCTCCAACAATGTGGATAGTTATGAACTATTCTTTGTTTTCTAAACAATTTATTATTTTCTTTTAAGTAATTTATTACTAATTCATCAGCAGCAAAGACATTAGTACCTTTCCATGGTCCTTCAGTATATTTTCCATCTTCACCAACGGGATTTAAGTATGGTAAATTATATTTTCTACCTACATTTGCATCATCTGCTCCGAATGCTGGTGCTAAGTGAACTACTCCAGTACCATCTTCGGCAGTAACATAAGAGTCACAACATACAAAGAAACCTTTTTTATTTACAGATAATTCTGGTATTAATTGTTCATATTCTGTATATTCTAATGTACTTCCTTTAAATGTATCAAGAATTTCGGCATCATCCCCTAGAACTTTACTTACTAGGGATGTTGCTAAAATAAACTTATTACCTTTACTTAAAACAAGTGAATAATCATAATCTGGATTTACACATAATGCTACATTTGCAAGTAATGTCCATGGTGTAGTTGTCCAAACTAAGAAGTATACATCTTCATCTTTTTTCTTCATTGGTACTATTACTGTATCAACACTTGTTTCTTCATAACCTTGTGCTACTTCATGAGATGCAAGTCCTGTTCCACATCTTGGACAATATGGAAGGATTTTAACACCTTCATAAAATAAGCCTTCTTCAAAGAATTTTTTTAAAATCCACCATTCTGTTTCAATATAATTATTATCATATGTTACATATGGATGTTTAATATCAATAAATTGTCCCATTTTTTCAGTAAGGTCTGTAAATGATTTTTCATTTTTCCAAACACTTTCACGACATTTTTGATTAAATTCTTCAATACCATATTTTTCAATATCTTTTTTACCTGAGAAACCTAATTCCTTTTCAACTTGTAATTCAACAGGTAATCCATGTGTATCCCAACCTACTTTACGTAATACTTTGTATCCTTGCATTGTTTTATATTTACAAATTGTATCTTTTAAAAACTTTGCAACCATATGATGTAAGCCAGGATGTCCATTTGCTGTAGCTGGTCCATCATAGAATACGAAATATGGGTCATTTTCTCTGTTTTCAATACATTTATTTAATATATCTTCACTTTTCCATTTTTCAAGTATTCTACTTTCTGTTACATCAACAGCATCTTTACTTAAACTTTTAAATCTTTCCATTTTCTTTCTTCCTTCCTTCAATTAAAAAAGGATGGCACCAAAGGAGTGCATATGCACGGTACCATCCTTATTATTTACTTAATTATCTTAACGCGATTAACGTAGTAATTTACTAAATTTTCAATTACTCAACTCCTGGGTGATATATAAAAATCTTCAAATATCTTTCTCGCACCATCTAAAAGACTCTCTTTAAAATCCAATTTTTATACTTGTCCCATTCATGGTCTTTCCAAGTGACTTAATTATAATACACTATATTTACATAAGTCAAGGGGTAAATCACCATGTTGATAACTTTTTTTCTGCCCGCTCTTCCGCCTCGCACAAACCGCGATCCACGACAGACATTGTTCTATCACAGTCTACTGCTGTCCTTCTTGCCTCAGCATAATTTTTTACCCCGTTTGCCTAGCACCTAGTCGCTAGACAAACAATGGCCTAAAGCACTAGTTTATTACAATCGGGTCACTGGCACTGCCGCTCCCCGATACATAGGTTATGGAAGACTCAAGACTAAAGGACGGACGCGCCGCAGAGCTATTAGTCACGAGAGTGTAGTCGACACTGCCAGGGCTAGTCACGTAGAACGCATAACTCGTATTGTCGGAATAACGGGAAATTGTCCATTCGTAAGAAAATAAATATAACCAATTTTTTGATGTATTACTATCATAAGAACTTAATTTTGTTGTCCACCCACTTTGGTCTGCTGCAAATCCATAATCACTTATATACATTAAACCTATTTTTTTATCTACTGTTGTTGTTGATGCACTACTTCCTACTTCATATTGATATGCTGTTTTTGGTACTACATTTGTTATATTCGCAGATGTTCCACCTACTTTCCATGTTGTTATGGCTATTTTATTTGCCCAGGTGGTTCCTATGTTATTGATGAAATTTGTGTTTAAATTTGTAGCATTCAAATCAGAATATTTCCATTCATTGCATCCATCTAGGTTTGGTTCTGGTGCTGCTATTATATTTTTATTAGCTAGTTGATATATTCCATTATTTGAATTATATGCTGTACTACTTGGACAAGAGCTTAGTGATGACCATTTATATGTTGTATCTGAGTAGTATGTTCCATCTGTACCTAATAAATTACTTTTAGCAATATTTGCCTTAATTAATTTTACTTGATTATCAAATACTCCGATTATTCTATATAGATTATCTTCTGGACATGGACTTGTATCACTTCCAAAGCACACATAATTATTTGGATTGGCTCCTGCATATCTATATGAATTATCTCCAGCTCCATTAGCGAGTGTTGAATTATGATAATAAATACCATTTTCTCCTTGTGTTCCTGTATATTGTGATATAACATATTCAGCTAGTGTTTGGTCTTTTTCTCTATCATAAGCTTTTACAGCAACACCTGCTTTAAATGTTTTATTCATTGATGTATTTGTTGATGACTCATCAACAAATAGATATAAGTCATATTGTTTATTACCTTTTAAAGCAACTGTTGTATTATGTATTTTATAAATACTACCATAAGTTCCTTTTAATCCTGTGTTAAGTTCTGTTTTATCTGTGTCGCTAAAGTCTGAAGAACCATCTGTTGCACTAGATAGAATGCCTTCTACTACAGCGGTTTTTGAACCTTTTTCTGTTAAAATATAATGAATATTTTCATCTGTTAATGTATTTGTATTAAGGGTTGCAATATATAGATTAAAACCTACATATGAATCACAATAAGAAGTCACTGTTAAACTATATGGAGTAGTTTGTAAACCTCTATTTCTACTCATTGGATAAGAACTAGATAAATTAATAGAACTTGTTCCAGTTAGTTTTATTTTAGCACAACTATCTAAGCTAATTTCTGTTAAATTACCGCCTTGTTCAACTGGTTTCATAAAGGCTTTTGTTAACCCTAAAGATAACAAAATAACTATAATAATTGATAAGACTCCAATAATTATTAATCTTGTTTTTTTATCCATATGCACTACACCCTTTCATATTATGTACAATTTAAGTATACTTAAATTGTCTTAGTTAGTCAATATTTTTTACATTTTTCTCACTTTTTTAACACTATTTTCTTCTTTTTTAAAATATGTTACATTACATAAATTTAACGAATAACCTTTCCATTTAGCCAATTTTTTCAACCTCCTCAAGATATCTTTCTAATGCTACATTCCACATTTTATATTCTTTATCATTTCTGTGGTCTACGAGCAAATTAGTATCCTTTAATATATTACCAATAACTAAAGATGCTTTTTTAGCTCCATAGTAATTTAAGTGTTCTCCTTTGTCTTTAGTATCAATCTCCCAATTAATATTTAAATCATATTTATTTAAATTAATAAATTCAAAACCTAATTCATTACCTAATTCATTAAACTTTTTATCTCTTTGATAATTCCATGAATTTTGAGAAGGAAAACCAATAACATAAACTTTTGCATTATAACTTTTAGCTAAATCTACAAACATTTTTAAATATTCATAATTATCTTTAATCATGACATATTCTTTATCATTTTCTTTCATATAATCAATATATTTTCCTGGTTTAATAGTTTTATTTAATTTATAACCTTTTTGAATACTTACTAATCCATAATCGTTAAATAAAATATTTTTCCAATTATTATGATAGTTTAAAAGAGGCATTACTTTTTTTAAAGCTCTTTCATATTTAATATACCATTTTCTTTTTCTAGTATTTCTAAAAAACATATTACCACCGAGCATTACTACTTTTGGATGTTGGCTTTCTAAAGCTATTTTATAATATTCATAAGCATCTGGCAAGATAAAGGCTGCCTCAGCACAATCAAAAACAGTATAGCCAAAATTTTTATAGATTTCCATCGGAATAACTGATGAATAAACTAGGGAGTCTCCGATGATGATAGCATCAACAGAATTTTTTTTCTCCCCTAAAACGGGATACTCAGCTGTTTTTATTAAACCAAAATCTTTAATATTTTCATGAGGAAGTAAAGCGTATGAAAATCCATAATAAAGGAAAATAAATATTGCTATAAAAATAATACTTTTAAATAAATTTTTCATATTGCCTCCTTAAAAGTCTGCATACATTGGGTCAACCGGTTCATATCCAGGACCAAAAGCCCCAAAAATAAGAATTGAAAAAATTAATATGTATAAAATAATCCATCTAACAACTATATTTTTCTTAGATAAATTTTCTCTTAAACAAATATTCTTTTCATGTTTAATACTAACTATAAATACTACTAATAAAGAAATAGTTAAGATAAAATAATCTGGTAAATCTAAACCTAAAGATGTAAATTCATTTAATTTAAAACTAAAATTAGTAAATATTTTCTTTATCATATAAATAGATTGTTTAACACTACTTGAATTAAATATTAATTCTCCAATAATTACTATAAAAGTTGTTTTTAATATTTGTAGCACTTTTAATATTTTAGATTTTGAAATATTTAATTTAACATATAATTTATTAAAACTATTTCTTGTAATATTACCAATACTAATCATAACAAAATGATATAACCCAAATAAAATATATGTCCATCATGCCCCATGCCATAGGCCATTTAAAAGCCACACTACTAAAAGAGCAATTGTGCCACTAAGTAAAGGACCATAGTGATTACCAACATATTTTCTTAATTTTAATGTTAAGCTTTTCATTGGTTTTGATAAAGACACTGGATAATAAATATAATCTCTAAACCATGTACCTAAACTAATGTGCCAACGTGTCCAAAACTCAGATACATTTTTACTAAAGAATGGTTGTTTAAAGTTTTCAGGAACTCTTACTTTAAAAATATCCCCGATACCTAAAACAACATCCATAGCTCCTGAAAAATCCATATAAAGCATAATGGTATAAGAAATGGCCCCAAAGAAAATAACTGGACCTGATAAATCTACATAATTACTAAATACTGTTTTAACTAAAATATTTAATCTATCAGCAATAATCATCTTCTTAAATAAACCCCATAAAATTCTTTGTAAACCAAAACATAAGCTATCATAAGTTATTTTTTCACCCTTATATAAATCTTCAGCAGTATCATTAAATCTTGTAATAGGTCCTTCCATTATACTTGGAAAAAACGACATAAATAAAGCCACTCTAAAAAAGTTTTTATCAGCATTAATTTTGCCATTATAACAATCAAATAAATATGATAAGGCTTGTAATGTATAAAAAGATATTCCTATCGGAGCAATTAGTTTTATAATATTAAATTCATAATTAATATTAAATAAATTTAATAAGTAATTTGTATTTATTGTAAAGAATTTTAAGTATTTAAAAATAAATAAAAAAGATATATTAATTAATAAACATAGTATTAAAACTAATTTTTTCTTATTCTTATATTTATTTTTAATAAGTTTTTTATCTTCTTCTTTAGTTTCTTTTAAAACTTCTTTTTTTCTTTCTTCTATTTTAGACATAAATATACTAGAAAAATAAATAGATATAATTGTTAATAATAAAAATATTATTAAACTTTTACTAATTAACCAAAAAAACAACCAACTAAATAACAATAATGCTATTGGTCTTATTTTTTTAGGAAATATATTATAAAAAATTATAACTATTAAAAACATATAATTATAATTTCTCATTAAAAAATCTTGCATAACTACTCCTTAACTTCTTCTATTAATACTTACTAGTTCTAAATTTTCTGTTAACTCTTTTATTCTTTCAATTATTCTTCGAGCTTTAACTTTATCTTCACTATTTTTAGAAAGTGATAAATGTACTTCTAATTCTTCTAATGTTAAATTAGATGTAAAAAATGTACTTAATTTATTATTCATACGATATTGTAGTATTGTTCCTAATATTTCATCTCTACCCCAGGCAGTAACATTTTCAGCTCCAATATCATCGATAAGTAGGATATCTACATTTTTTAAATAATTTACTTTATCTTCAACTAAACTAAAATCTTCTTTCATATTTCTTAAGGTTTCTGGTAAATATACAACTTCTGTGATGGCATCTTTACTTATTTCAAGTTCATTAAATAATGCTGATATTAAATAAGTTTTACCACTTCCAAAAGAACCATGTAAATATAACCCTTTTAATGTATTTACTTTTTCATAATCATCAAAATATTTTTTTAACCATTTTATTACTTTATATCTATTTTTATCTTCTATATCTATGTCTTTCATTCTAGCATTTTTTATTTCATTTAACTTTTCTTTCTTTTCACTTTCTTTTTTTATTAATTCTTTTTGATACTTACATGGCATATAAATGAATTTTAAGGTTTCATCACTAAAACTTGGATATAAAACATGACCACTTACTTTATTTTTACACATAAATAAACCTTTACATGTTTTACAATTTTTAAGTTCATCACATGTATCCATTAATTTAGTATTATTTTTTAGTGTTATATCTCTAGGTAGTTTGTTTCTTTTAACTAAATTACAAAAGTCTTCATCTTTTAATGATTTTTGTAATTCTTTTTCTAGTTCTTTTTCTATTTTTTCACTTAATGTCATGTTAATATGTTCCATTATTTAAACTCCTTTAATAAATTTTCTAGTTCTTCTTTATCAGCTTCAGTTACTTCGCTTGCTTCATTTACTTTATTAAACCAAACTGGTTCTTTAGTTACTTTTTCATTGTCAAACTTTTTAGTATATTTTTTATTTTCTTTTTCAGCAAAGTTCATGGCTTCAGTTGCATTTTTTAAGCCAGCTCGCTTCCATTGTCCTGCAATTGTTTCAATATAATTAGTTGCAAGTTTATTATTATTTTTTCTTAAAACATAATCAAGTAAAACATTTACAACTGCTGGGGGCATCTCTAAATCAATTACTAAACTTTCTATTATTTTAATATCTCTATTTGTGGGTTTGGTTCCCCCATACTTATTTCTTAAAAAGTCAACTGGATTGATACTTTCAAACATAGCAATAATCTTACCACGCATGGAAGTATCTCCAGCTGGAGACTTTAAGTATTCCGGTTGGGAACGATAAATTAATGTCGGTAAAGCACCATTATTAAATTGATACATTCTACGGGCTTGTAATCTTAAAGCATTTTTATCAATCATACCAAATTCATTTAAGATACTTCTTATTAATTCTATCATTTTTAATGTGTCAATTTTATATATAAATGATAACTGATTTATTAATTCTTTCGTCTTTTTAGTGAAAGCTTTTTCATTAATAACACCTTTGGGAATACTTGATAAAATCATATCAAAATCAACTTTATCTCCGACAGAAACATCATTGATACTACGTTCTATCGCATCAGCACCAGGTAAAGCTATGCCACTATCCATTACTTCATCTAACCTTTTAGTTATATCCTTATAGTCTTTAGTGTCCATTTTTATCTTTTGATATTGTTTTTTTAAATATTCATATTCTGTTGCACCGATATTATTATATAAAACAATATTTAATATTGGATGATTAAAAAACTCATTAGGACTTAATGGTGAATATATTTCATAAATGTAATTATTTATACTACCACTTTTAAAATATGTTTTTAAAAGACCAACAGCTTCTAGGGCTTCACGAGCATTTTTTAATGTTTTTAGAGGTATTTTTAAAATACTCATTAAATGATGATGAGTAAAGTCTCTTGATACTTGTGAGTTTAATTCTAAATCATTTACAAGGGTAAGATATATGGATGTTGCTAAATGACCAATAATTGGTTCATAAAAAGATATTAAATACTTTCTGTCAGTATCACTTAAGATACTTTTATTTACCACTTGATAGGTATCGGCAGGAAGTAATGTTACTTCTTCACTCATACTTACACCTCACTTACATGTTCTATTATATCAAAAGAAAAGAAAAAGCTCCACTACTTTTTGCTTTTTCTTCGATATATTATAAAAATAATTAGAATGAATATTACAATAATAACTATTATTTTATATTTATCTAATATAGTTAAGAAATATTCCCAGTTGCTACCTAGTTTATATCCCACACAGATTAGAATTGTGTTCCAAATTACAGAACCACATAGAGTATAAACTATAAATTTTCCCATAGGCATTTCACTCATACCGGCAGGAATAGAAATTAAACTTCGAACAATAGGCACAAACCGACAGAAAAATACACTCTTATTTCCTTTATTGTCAAACCAATCATCAGCTTTATCTATATCTTTTTCTTTTAAAAATAATACTTTACCTATTTTTCCTCTTACTATTTTTTTTAGCCTTTCTTTATTAAATATTTTACCTATGTAATAAAGGATTAAAGCTCCGAATAAAGAACCAAATGTTGATGCTATAATCATGAAAAATACTTTTAAATTAGTGTATGTACTAAAAAAACCACTGAATAAAAGAATTACTTCTGAAGGTATCGGAGGAAAGACATTTTCAATTAATATTAGAAAAAATACTCCGAAATATCCATATTCTTCTATAATGTGTAATATAATCTCTTGCATATTATCCCTCTTTTATAAGTTTATTCAGAAATTTTAAAATTAATCTTTCCTTTATGATTTTTTACTTCAACTTCTGCAATTACACCATTAATTATATTTAAACATGGGCCCTTATGACTTACATCAGCATTATAAATTATTGGTATATCTAACTTACTTATAACACTATCTTTTAAACAATCAATTACATTTTCATATGTATTACTTACTTCTTTTCCAAATCTTCCAAAAATAATACCTTTTGCATATTTAAAATATCCAAGTTCATTAAACTTCCAAAGTATTCTAATTACATCATCCATACTTTTTTCACAATTATCAAAATACCAAATGATACCATCATTTTTATACTTTTCATTAAATTCATTTATTCCATCATACTTTGTACCAGCTAGGTCAGATATAATATCAAAACAACCACCAATAATTCGACCTTTAATAAAAACATCTTCATCATTAACGGTCATCCATCTTACATCGCTATCCAAATTATAGCTCTCTAGACCAGTTACTTTCTCTGGATAAACATCTTCATATTTTTCATAACTATCTTGTTTTATAATATTACCATTTATTATATTCAAAAAATCTTTTTCACTTTTATGATATTCTTCCATTCCAAAATTAGAGAAATTTTTACCATAAATTGTAGCAATATCACACTTTGTAGTTATTGGATATAACAGGCCAGTTGGATCAGAAAAACCACACACAAATTTTGGATTATTTTTTAATAATTCAAAATCAATATAAGGCAAAATTTCTAAAAGAAATTCACCACCAGAAGCACACATTATTAAATCAACGGAATTATCCCTAACCATTTCATTAAATTCTTTTGCTCTTTGTTCTTCACTTGTGCTTCTGCCCATAAATGAATTAAAGACATTATCAGATAATTTAATTTTATAACCCAAACTCTCTAATTTACTACAGGCATTTTTAAATCTTTTAACCTTTAATTCATTATCAGCACCATCAGATGGAGCAACTACTCCGATTACACTTTCTTTTTTTATAAACTTTGGAATTATCATATGCTTACCTCCATCATTATTATACATTAACAAAAAGAAAAAAAGCAACTATAAGTTACTTCTTAATGAAATTCCCAAAGTACTAGTTTATCACAATCGGGTCACTCATAGTACCTGAACCTGAGACATAAGTTGTCGAAGGCTCAAGGAAAAAAGTTGGACGAACCCCATATTTATAATTATTCACGGTATTATATAGCGTGCTACCTGCGCTTTCCACATAAATAGCATAATTTAATTTTGATGAATCACGAGTAATTGTCCATTCATCATAGCCTAAATATAACCAATTTATACTTATTGCTGCTCGATAATCTTTTGTACATCCATAACAGCCATCACTGTTTGAAGAATCATATATACCACCACCAATTAATGTCCAAGCACTCGGAGATGCTGCAAAATAATAATCTGATGCATACATTAATCCTACTTTTGCACTATACGTTGTACTTGATGCACTACTTCCCACTTCATATTGATATGCTGTTGCTGGTTCATCTAGAACATTTACATATGAACTTCCTCCAACTTTCCATGTTGTTGTGGTTATCTTTGAAACCCATGTTGTTCCTATGTTATTGGGGAAATTCACGTTTAAATTTTTTGTATTTAAATCTGAATATTTCCATTCATTGCATCCACCAATATCTGCTGCTGCGATTGTATTCTTATTAGCAAGTTGATATATCCCACTATATAAATTATATGCAGTAGAACTAGGGCAAGCGCGCAATGTTGACCACATATATGTTGTGTCTGATTGATATCCACCATCTGTGCCTAGTAAATTACTTTTGGCTATTGTAGCTTTTATTAATTTTACTTGGTTGCCAAAAACTCCGATTATTCGATATAAGTTATCTTCTGGGCATGGTGTTGCATCACTTCCAAAACATACGAAATTATTTGGATTAGCGCCTGCATATCTATATGAGTTATCTCCAGCTCCATTTTCAAGTGTTGAATTGTGATAATATATTCCATTGTCCCCTTGCGTTCCTGTATATTGTGAAATAACATATTCTGCTAAAGTTTGATTGCTTTGACTTTCTTGTTGTATCATTAACTTAGCATTAAAACTTTTTCCTGCATTTTCAGTTTGATTGGCATTATAATTTACAAATGTTACTGTTACATTCCATTGTTCGGTTTTTGTTGGATTTGCTGTTATTTCTCTATTATCAAATAATGTTATTAAATCTGTTTTACTTGTTATATCAAAACCTTTTATAGTTGCACCTTTTCCATCTGTTACTGTTTTATATGTTAAACCTGAAATGCTAGTTACAGTGTTCCCACTTGCATCTGTTATTGTAAGTAATAACTCTGGTGTATTTTCATTTTGTGTATAAGTAAATGTATTTTCTGAAATATTTAAATACACATAATAATTCTTTGTTGCAGTATTTGTTTTATTATTTGCTGTTAGTATTGCTTTTGCAAATGTACTTCCTGTTGCATTTCCTTTTCCTTCTGCAAATGATGTTTGGTCGGCATTTATTTTAATGTCACCACCCATTTCAAAAGTCAGTAAATCCGTTGTATATGTTGTTACATTAATATTCGTAGTTGAACCACCATTACCTGTTGCTTGAAAGTAAGCAAATGTTGCTCCGATTATTAAAGCTAATAATGCTACTATTGCTACACCACTTAATACTATTGCTTGTTTTTTATTTTCCATTTTTATCTACTCCTTCATAACAATATCACGCACGGATATTTTATTTTACATACCCATTTTAACCGAAAAAAAAAAAAAAAAAAAGCCCTATATTTGCACAAATACGCAATTTAGGGCTTTTTTGTATATATTATTCTTCTCTTAATTTAGCTCCGCATCTTTTATATAATGAAGAAAGTATTCTTTCCATCTTGTCATTTATTTCTTCCATAGTCATTGTACTACCTTCATTAATCATACGTACTTTAAATGTAACAGATTTTTTACCTTCAGGAATTTGATTTCCACGATATACATCTACAAATTCAACTTCTTTAACTTTTCCTTTTACAGTTTGTTCAATTATTGCCCAACTTACAGATTCATCAACTAAGATTGACAAGTCTTTTTCCACTAAAGGAAGTTCAGGTAAATGTTCAAATTTATTATCTCTAGAAGCAAATGGAATTAATTCTTCCATATTTAATTCAAATATAGCTACATTAGTTCTTTTGATTTTTACATCATTCATAGCTTTAATTGATAATAATCCTAGAGAACCAATTACATTACCGTTTAATGTTATATTTAAATTTGCATTAACATCAGCCCAGCTTGGTTTATCTCCCACTTCTAGTTTTATTGAATCCATATGAACATATCTAGACATTTCTTCTAAAACACCTTTTAATTCAAAGAATATTTCTTTAGCATTTTTACCGATGATTGCACCAGCTAGATGTTTATTTTGAACAGGTAATATTTCATCATCACTTGATGGTCTATAATCACCTTTTTTAAAAGTTTCGGCACATTCAAAGATTTTAAATGAGTCATAATATCTTAGGTTTTTAACAGTTGCCTCAAGTAATCCAGGGATAAGAGATGTTCTTAAATTTGCAAGTTCAGGTGCCGGAGGCGTTGCAAGTCTAATTGCATCATCAGTTGAAATCCCTGCTGCATTAATATATTTTTCGTCTATCCAAGGATATGTAAATATTTCATAAAAACCACATCTATTAGCTAAATATTCCATTATTCTTTTTTCTAATAATACTTTTCTTTGATTAATAGAGTGTTCAATGGTTATATCAATAGGTTTTGCTTCAAATGAATCAAAACTTAATATTCTAGCAATATCCCCCATTACATCATCTTTTAAAGATACATCTCCGGTTGACCTAAATGTTGGTACTACTACATGGTATACACCATCATTTAAAGTAACCTCATAGCCTAAAGCAGTAAGAATTCTTTTAATAACTGCATCATCTATTTTCTTACCTAATCTAGTAGCTAAGAAATTCTTACTTACATCTATTTCTTCTTTTTTAGTTTCTACTGGGTAAACATCAGCAAATTTAACAATTTTACTTTCAGGAAATATTTCCTTAATTAAAGATAAAGCTAAATTTAGTCCTTCATCAACTCTATTCGTATCTATTCCCTTTTCATATCTAATAGATGCATCAGTTTTTTCTGCAAATCTTTTGCCTGTTTTTCTAATTGATGCAGCTGGAAAATTTGCAACTTCTAAAACAATTCCTTTAGTATCAGGTAATATTGAGTCTTTACTACCACCTCGAATACCTGCTAGAGCCATTGCATTTTCAGTATCACAAATAACTAAATCATCAGTAGTTAACTTAATAGAATTATGGTCAAGTAACAATAATTCTTCACCAACTTTAGCATTCCTAACAACTATTTTTTCTCCGCTAACATGAGTTTTATCAAAAGCATGAAGAGGTTGTCCAACAGCAAACATAACATAATTTGTAATATCTACGATTGCATTAATTGGTCTGCCACCACATTTAACAAGCAAAGATTGCATCCACATTGGTGATTTTTTTTCATAAATTCCATCAATTTCAACTGCCGCATATCTATAACATTTTGATGGTTCTTTTATTTCTACATCATATTTTGGTAAATTTTTATCAATTTCATATGTTTCTTGGGCTTTTAATGGAACATCGTATATTGCAGATAATTCACGAGCTATTCCATAATGTCCCCATAAATCTGGTCTATTTGATAATGATTTATTATCTATTTCTAATACTGTATCGTTCATATCAACAACATCAGCAATATTATCTCCAGGTTTACAATCAATTCCACTTAAATCGATTATTTCAGTTTCATCTTTCGCTGGAAAGAAATCACTTAGGAAAACTTCTTCGGATGCACAAATCATACCATAAGAAGATACTCCACGCATTTTAGTTTCTTTAATTACTACTGGGTCACCTACACCATGCCAAATAACTTCAGCTCCAGGTTTACAAACAACCACTAATTCATCTTTGTAAAGGTTAGAGCCTCCACATACAATTTGAACATTTTTATCTTCACCAATATCAACCATACATACTTTTAATTTATCAGCATCTGGATGATTATTTACTTCAACTATTTTACCTACAATAATATCATGAAACTTTTTAGCAGTTTCTTCAACACTTTCAACTTCAACAGTTCTAAGAGTTAAATCATATGCTATTTGTTCATTTGTTAAATGTTCTGGTAAATCTATATATTTTTTTACTAAATTTAATGATACTCTCATTTTATCCTCCTTATTTAAATTGTTTTAAGAAACGCAAATCACTACTATGGAAAAGTCTTACATCATCTACTCCATAACGCATCATTACTAATCTATCTAAACCAATATTAATATAAAATCCTGTCCATTCATCTGGGTCAAGTTTGGCAGATTTAAGGACATTGGGATGAATTACTCCACCAGGCATAACTTCTATCCAACCATTATGATTACATACTTTACAGCCTACCCCTCCACAAACAAGACATTCCATATCAATTTCATAACCAGGTTCTGTAAATGGGAAGAAACCTTCTCTCATTCTAGTATTTATTTTTCTTCCAAAAACTTTTTCTAAAATAGTTTGTATCATTACCATACCAGATGAAAATGATATATCTTTATCCACAATTAAGGCTTCATATTGATAGAAAGCTCTTTCATGTCTAGCATCAGTTGTTTCATTTCTAAAAACTTTACCAGGATACACAAATCTAGCTGGTGCTCCATGCTTTAGTAAATATCTTACTGAACCACCCGTTAAATGAGGTTTTAAACAAAGTCTTTGTGCACCCTCTTTATCTTCAGTTCCTTCAATCCAATATGTATCCATAGATTGACGAGCTGGATGATCCTTAGCAAAGTTTAAATTATCAAATGCATATTCTTCACTACTTATATCATCTTCAGTATAAACTTCAAAACCAAGTGATAAAAAAGCTTCATTTAAATCATTACGCATTTGTGTAATTGGATGTAGAGCCCCAGCACTAACTTTTTTTCCAGGTACTGTTAAATCAATTGGTTCATCTAAAACACTCATTGATGCAATAATTTCTTCTTCCTTACTTGCTAATTTTTCTTGAAATACATTTTTAATTTCTGTAGTCATCATTCCTACACTTTTTTTGTCTTCTGGAGCTAGACTTCCCATGTTTTTTAAGACTTCAGCAAGTTCACTTTTCTTACCCATCAAATCTTTTCTAACATCTTCAAGTTCTTGAATAGTTTTAGTAGCATCAATTTTTTCTAAACCTAACTCTCTTATTTTTTCTAACTTTTCCTTCATATTATCCTTCCTTTTCATCGGTACAAAAATATAAAAACGAGCAAACATCCTAAAAGGACGAATTGCTCGTGGTACCACCTTTTTTTATAGTATTTCTACTACCTCAAATAGATTAACGCTCTTACACGATTTGACTCCATTATTGAAATTCATTAATTCATCTTTTTGTTGTAGCTCTCAGTCAATGACTACAATTTCCTGTACAAAGGCTTAAACTAACTACTTAGATAACTTCTTCGTCAATTACTCCTTGATTATATTACTTTTTTTGATGTTTGTCAAATTATTTTTAATCAAAAAAATGTTTACTTGTGATAGTAACTATCTAGGTAAACATCCAAATAAACAAAAGGTAACATTCAACGTCCAAATCAAATGTTTCCTTTTTTAATATATGAAGAATTGCCTCATATATACTTATAATATCATAATTTTAAAATGATTTTCAAGTACGCGATGTTTTTATTTTAATTCGTACATTTTTTCTTTTGTTAAGGCTCCTGTAGATTTAGAAACATGATATCTATATACATATGTTTTACCTTCGGCATCTGGTGTTCCATATACATCTTCTACTCTTGAAGTATATTCATTTCCATTATCAACAGTATCATAAATGTAGGCCATTTCTCTTTTGGTAACCCCTAAATCTTTCATGATTATACATTGATGTTCTCCCTCAGTTATATTTTTATGAGTACAATTACTACTTAGTACTTCACCATTTTCCATAGAAATATAATAAACACATTTATTTGTCATATATTCAAATGAAACTTTATAAGCACAAGTGCCATTTGATGATAATGCCAAGACTGATTCTGGAGGTAAAATATCACAATAACTACCTGTTCCAACTGTTGCACCTTGAAGGCTTGCAGCTTTTTTACCAGCTTCTTCATTATTTAAGGCTTTTGCTTTTTTTTCACATTTTTGTAATGAATTTCCTCCACTTGGTTTATTATTATTATTATTATTATTATTATTATTATTATTTGTTGTTGTTGTATTATTTGTTGCATCTTCATTTTTATCTGTGTTTTCTTTTGTTACTTCTTCTATTTCTCTAACACTTTTATCTTTTATATCTTCAATTTTTACATCTGGATTTTTACTTATTACCTCTTCTAAATAAGACGCTTTTGCAGGAGTAATTCCTAAATCTTCTGCTATTTTTTTCAAATTAAATCACCTTCTTTTTCTTAAAAAACAAATACACTCAACATGATACGTATAAGAAAACAAATCACAAATATATGAATCAATTATCTCATAACTATCTAGTAATTTCAAATCTCTTGCTTGTGTATGATAATCACATGAAATATACATTATTTCATCTGGCAACTTAAACTTAATAAAATCTATTACTTCCCTACTTAAACCAGCTCGTGGTGGGTCAACAATTAATTTATTAAATGCTACATCAATATTTTTGATATTACTTGCATCACTATATATAAATTTAGCATTATTTAATTTATTTATTACAGCATTTTGATTGGCATTATCTACAGCATCATTATTTATTTCAACGCCTAAAACATTTTTAGCTTTTTTGGATGCACTTAAACCTAAGGTGCCCACTCCAGAATACAAATCTAAAACACAATCATTATTATTAGTAAAATCTTCAACTAACTTAAACATTTTAATGGCAACATTTCTATTAACTTGAAAAAACGCTTTATATGATACTTTATATTTAATATTATTTATTTCTTCATAAAAATAATTATCGCCATATATTACTTTATCATTTATTATAATACCTTTTATGTTTTCATTTATATTTGGAATATTTATTTTATCTTTACTATTTATTATAATTAGTATTTCACTTTTGTAATTACATCTAATTATTACTTCTCCATTTATAATTTTCATGTTAGAAATAATATTAATTACATCATTTATACAATCTTCTGAAAGTATACACTTTTTTATTTCTACAACACTATGACTATTTAATTTAAAATAACCAATTACTCCATTTACAACTTTTAAGGTAATTTTATTTCTATAATTATATGGCGTGTCATTTGTGATAAGGCTTGGATTTATAATTAACCCCATTTTCTTAAAATAATTAATTACTTTTTCCTTTTTATAATCAATACCTTTTTCATAGGATAAAGTTTGTAAAGTACAGCCACCGCAGATACCAAAATAAGGACATAAGGCATCTTTTCTATTACTTGATGGGTTAACTAAATCCACCAAAATTGCTTCATTATATTTTTTATGTTCCTTTATAATCTTGATATTGGCAATATCACCGGGGACTGTATTTGGTACAAAAGTAACTTTATCATTTACAAAACAAATACCACGACCAAAGTCATCTAATTTAACAATTTCAACTTTCATAAACATCACTATCAATATTTTAGCATAAATACCATTATTTGGTAAATATTAATAATGGTGATTCCATGAACAAAATAGTAAAAAGATTAGAAACTGAATTTAGTAAAAGTCCAGATTTTGTGATAAAAGAAATAAATTTATCTATTTTTAAAACTATGTATTTAGTTTATTTAGAAACAGTTTCAAGTAGTGATAAAGTAAATGACTACATATTAAAAAATATAATTTTAAAAAAGGATGAAATTAATAAAAATAACATTTCATCATATATAGCTGCCCCGAATACGTTAGAAATTAAAAATGTTGATGAGTGTGAATTTTACCTAACAAATGGGTTTTCATTAGTAATTATTCAAGATAAAATTTATGCTATAGAAACTAGAGCAGATATTTCTAGAGCAGTTTCAAACAGTGAGGTTGAGTCATCAATTAATGGACCTAAAGATGCGTTTACGGAAAATATTCAAATAAATATTGGATTAATTAAAAGAAGAATTAAATCTAGTACGTTAAAAACAGAAAGTAGAACTATTGGCAGAAAAACACTTACAAATATTAGCATTCTTTATTTTGAAGATATTGCTGATGCTAACCTTGTAAATAATCTACTAAAAAAAATCGATACTATAGATATTGATGGAATTGTGGACTCATCGTCTTTAGGTTTTCTTTTAGGTGATGAAGAAAATAGTGTTTATCCAACATTCATTGAAACAGAGAGACCAGATAATGTTGCTACATTCCTAATGGAAGGAAAAATAGCTATTGTTGTAGATACCTCACCTTTTGTTTTAATAATACCGGCCTTTTTTATCGACTTTGTAAATCCTGTTATTGATAATTACAATAAAAGTAAAAATGTTAATTTTATAAAAATTTTAAGAATAAGCGCCTTTTTAATATCAATGATGGCTCCGGCGATATACATTGCAATCATGAATTATAATCAAGAGACCATACCTACAAATCTTCTTCTTAACTTTGCTATTCAGCGAGGTGGTGTTCCATTTCCCACAATTATTGAGACTTTACTTATGCTAATTGTCTGTGAAATTCTAAGGGAAAGTGATTTAAGGTTTCCTTTAAGTTATGGTTCAGCCGTTTCCATACTAGGTGCCATAGTTTTAGGTGAAGCATCTGTTTCCGCAGGTATAGCATCTCCAATTACAATTATTGTAATAGCTATAACATTTATATCTAGTCTTACATTTACAACCATTGAAATAAATAATGCTTTAAGATTTTTTAGATTTGTCTTCATCCTTTTAAGTGGCTTATTTGGTTTATATGGCATTACTCTTGGATTATTTTACTTTTTAATTTATACAACAACTACAAACTCCTTTGGTAAACCTTACTTTACTCCGATATCACCATTTAACAAAGAATATTTTAATAATACAGTTTTGAAAAAAACACTCAGAAAAGATACCAGAAGAAGTACATTATTTACTCATAAAAATATTGTCAAACAAAAGGAGGACTTATGAAAAAAATATTAATTATTATACTTACACTACTTCTTTGTACAGGTTGTTTTGATTATAAAGAAATAAATGACTTAGCCATAATTAATGCAATCGGAGTTGATTATGAAAATGATGAATACGTTATTACTTTAGAAATATTAAATGACCAAATAGATAAAGATTCTTCTAAAATAACTTCATATACAAAAGTTGGGCACGGCAAAAATTTAACCAGCGCTATTGAAAATGCTGCAGATAAATTATCAAAACAACTAATATTTAATCATATAAAGTTAATGATTTTAAGTAAAAGTGTTGTTGAAAATAAATTTGATAATATTATTGATTTATTTTTAAGAAATACATATTTTAGAGAAAACTTTTATGTTATATCCTCAACAGATACTAGACCAGAAGATTTACTTAATCATACAACTAATGAGTCTCCGATTGCAAGTACAGCTATTATAGATACATTAGAAAGTATTAGCTATTCATCAAATACAAATATATTAAAAATGTTTGATGAAATAATTGAAGAAGTCATAACTTATGGAATTGATACATGTTTTTCAAATATTACTCTAAAAGATGATGAATTTATAATTGATGGTATGTCTATTTTTAATAACTATAATTATAAAGGTAATTTAAATAGTGAATATGTAAAAATTTATAAGTTATTAACTGATAATTTTGATAGGCCATCATATACAATTAACTATGATAATTTAAGTTTTACTGTTGCTATAAATAATGGTAAATTAAATACAGAAATAAATAATGGTAGTATAAATGTAAATGGAAATTTAATGGGAAGAATATTAGATAATGACCCAGCATTTAATATTAGAGACCCTAAAAACTTAGAAAGAATAGATAATGATTTTACTAATCTTTTAAATAAAAAAATTCCTGAATTTATTAAAGTATTACAAGATAATAATAGTGATATTTTAGGTATAACTAAAAATTATTATAAAAAAACTAGAACTAAAGATAAAGATTATTGGTTAAAACTAGATATTAAATCAAATATTAAATTTAATATTAATAAAAAAGGTTTAATATATGATGTGGAGCGTGAATCATGAAAAAGAATAATTGTTTATTTATATATTTCTTATCACACTTTCTTTTTCTAGGTGGTGGTTTTGCAAGAATTTGTGAACTAAGTAATACTGATACTTGTATAGCTTTTATTCTTGGAACATTACTAGGAATAATTATAATTTACTTAATAAATAAAGTATCTTGTAATATACCTTTAAAAGAATATATAAAGAAAAATACTTTTTTAAACATTTTATTTAAACTAGTTTATTTTCTTTACATATCATTTAATTTACTTATTTTATTTGTAATATTATCTGGATTTTTATATTCTTACTTTCTTCCTTTTACACCTTCAATTATCTCTTGCTTACCATTTGTTATTCTAGCAGCTTACTTAAGCAGTAAAAAATTAACAGCCATTTATAACGTTGCATTTGTTTTACTTTTCTTAAGTTTATTTATAATTATTCTTAAAACTACTCTTCTTACTAATGAATTTCATTATTCAAACCTTTTTCCTATTTTATCTGTAAAAACTACAAGTGTTTTTAAAGCATCACTTATTTATGCTGTTATTTCTACTAGTCCATTACTAATTTTACTAAATGAAAACATTGAATTTAAAGCATCACTAAAATATTATCTACTTGCATCACTTACTAATATCGTTGTGGGACTTACTATCACTTTAATACTGGGGGAAATGATTAATGTTTATAGTTATCCAGAATACACAATCTTAAGAAGAATTAGGTTCTTTAAATTTATTGAAAATATTGAAAACTTTATTTGTATAAATTGGTTCTTTGATTTATTTATATCTTTAACAATATTTATAACTAAAATAAAAGATACTTTAAATACTAAAAATAGCATTGTACCATTTTTAGTATCTCTTAGTATTCTTTATATTGTAAATAAATATTTTGCTAATAATTTTTATAATACAATGTTTCTTTATAAGTTTTTTCCATATATATGTGGTGGTTTTATAATTGTATTATTAGTACTTACTTCAATAAAAAAATTGTTTAAATCAAAAGCTTAATTAATGATTTACACTAAAAATGACTGTCTAGAAGGATTTTTGGGGTAAAAAAGTTAAAAAAAAGACACAATAAAAGTTGCAAAATCTGCAACTTTTATTGTGTTTATTTAACAACATCTAGGTCCAAAAACGTTTTCACAAACATTTTCTTCACAGCAAGTATATTCTGGTGTAAATGTATGTCTATAAACATGATGATTTATTATTCTTGTATTACAAGGCATAATGTGAGGTACTTCATGACAAATATATCTATGACATACTCTTTCTTGAGGACATTCATAGATTGGATTTTGAACACATCCAGGCATAGCGTTCATCATGCCATAATCTCCAGCTCCCCCAGCTACATATGCTTCAGTCCCCATTTTAGTTTTATCATAACTTTTTTTCATTTCTGTTTCTTCTTTGAAACTTTCATTAAAATAATTCATTTAAAACATTCCTTTCTAATGTATCTTATGAATTATCTTTCTTAATGGCTAGTCAAATACACAGATTATTTTTATAATATTTCAAGTAAATTTAGGATACTTGCAAATAATAACCATATTAAATATGGAATTTGTAAATATGCTGCAAGTTTATTAACTTTGAAAAATTTATATATCATATAAATCACAATTACAATTAATAATAAAATCCATAAAAATGCTAAAATCTTCATATTAAATGTAAAAAATATAAATGTCCAAGCTAAGTTTACAACTAAATTTGTTTTATAAATATTTATGTCTTCTTCATTATCCCTAACTAAATAACTTGAAATTCCCATTAAAATATAAAGAATACTCCATACAACAGGAAATATCCAACCTGGAACAAATCCATTATAAGACTTCATGTCACCACTAGTTATAATTCCTACAACTGCTCCACTTATTAAAGGAATTAAAATATAAAATAATAATTTTTTAATATCTATCTTTTTCATATTATATTTGTATGTAGTTATTGAAATTTTATGCAAAATCCCAAAGAAAAAAGAGCTTATGCTCTTCCAGAATATTTTCCATCTTTAGTTGAAATAATAATTTTTTCTCCTTCATTAATAAATAACGGAACTTTTACTACATAACCAGTTTCAATTTTAGCATCTTTACTTGCATTAGTTGCAGTATTACCTTTAACTGCTGGTTCTGTTTCTATAACTTCATATTCAACTTTTTCAGGTAATGTAATACCAATTATTTCTCCATCATAATTGTCAATATCAATTTCTAATCCTTCTTTAATGAAATTAACATTGTCACCTAGAACTGATGCAGGAAGTTCAATTTGTTCATATGTAGAATTATTCATGAACACATAAGTGTCTCCCATTTGATATAAATAACCAGCTTTTACTTTTTCAATATGAGCTTTAGTTATTTTAATATTGGTATTAAATGTATCTTCAGTAACTGCTCCAGTTTTTAAATTTCTTCTTTTAATTCTAACAAAAGCAGGTCCTTTTCCAGGTTTTACGTGTTGAAATTCAACAATAGTATATAAATTACCATCCATGATAATTGTCATACCATTTTTGATATCATTAATATTAATATCCATATTTAATCCTCTTTTCTATTATTTTTTTTCTTTAGCAGTTACTGTCTTTCTACATTTTGGGCAGTATCTATTTAATTCAAGACGGTCTGGAGTATTCTTTTTATTTTTACTAACTGGGCGTAATTCAAAACCACAAACAGAACATCTCATAGTAACTTCACTACGATTTTCTTTTTTTGCCATAATTTTTCCTCCTCACTTAAATAATCTCTATTAATTATACCAAAATTCTAGCATTTTTCAACTAATTTAGATAATTTTTTAATTATTTGTTTAAAATTTCCTACTTTTATTACAATATTATAAAACCTAGTAGGATTTTTATGGCTACTAGGTTGTTGTTTTTTTATTTTTAATTAATGATTATTGGGTCAGATTGTGTACTTGAACAGATGAGTTAAGGAAGAAAATAACATTTACACCACCGCCATCATAGTTGTCCATGCACTTGGGCTTGCTGCAAATCCATAATCACTTGCATATATCAGCCCAATTTTTGCACTGTATTCTGTTTCTCTTGGTGTTGAGCAACTTCCTGGTGTTGGATTTACTACTTCATTTTGATATGCTGTTGCTATCTTATTTGATTATGTAAATAGTGCTTTTTTAATTATAATTCTCATTTAAATATGTAACTATATCTTTAGTTATCTTACTGGCTCCAAAATAAAAAGCATCAGTCTTTCCTTCTTTATGTGAAACATTCGGAGTAATAACTACCAAACTAAATTTAGGGTCTTTTGCTGGATAAAAACCTGTGAATGTAGATGAAATGGTAGCAGTATCAACTTTACCGTCATTATTTGTATCTAAGAAAGACTCACTAGTTCCAGTTTTACCTGCAAAATCAAGCCCTTGAGGGACATAAAACTTACCAGTACCTTCACTTAAAACAAGCCTCATACCTTCCTTAATTCTATTTAAACTTTCAGAATTTAAATCAACATTATTTAAAACATTTATCTCATTTTTTAAAATAGTTTTATCTTTATTCCTTATTTCTTTCATTAAACTTAAAGACATTCTTTTACCACTAGCAACACTATTTATATATTGCATAACTTCTACTGGAGTGTAAGTATCATATTGACCAATTGCAAGGTTCAAAAGTAAATCATCTGCTATAGTTTTACCAATAATACCAGTTTGTTCTCCAGGTAAATCAATTCCTGTTTTAACTCCTAAGCCAAAGCTTGCAAGCATATTTCTATAAGTATCAAAATGTTCTTTCGTAGCATTTAATTTCATATTTGGTTTATAAGTATTTCCTGTAAGTTTAATAGCAATCATATATTGATAATAATTTGATGAATTAGCTAAAGCTGTTAAATCATTTACTTTACCTAATCTTTTAAAACTACATTTTTCAGGTACAAAATAAAGTTTAACACAAGAATCATTAATATAAGCCCCTGGAGTAATTAAGTTATATTTATACCCCACCCCAATAGTTGCTCCTTTTACAGCACTTCCTATAGTGTAAGACTTATTAATTGTATTTAAGCTTATATCACTAAAAGTATTATCATTATTAAGTCTAATGCCCCCAATTGCAAGAATACTTCCATTTAAAGGATTACTAACTATAGCATAACTATCTTTATAATATTCTGTATTTCCATATTTTTTACCTAACTTAATCTTATCTTTTAATATTTCTTCAATTCTTTCTTGCATATCTATATCAATTGATAAAACTAAATCATTACCTTTTTCTTCTTCCTCTATTTTACTTAAAGTATAATCTTTATTAACTTTATATCTTGCTTTTTTACCTTTTAAATATTCTTCATATTCTTTTTCTAAATAACTTATACCCACTAAATCAGTTAGTTCATAACCATTATTTAAATAATTATCTTTTTCTTCTTTTGTAATACTTCCTACACTTCCAAAAATATTTTTTAATGTATCCCCATATAAATAAACTCTTTCCCAAGATAATTCTCCCGTTACACCAGGAATATTACTTTCAACTATTTTAGCATACTCTTCTTCACTTATATTTTTAGCTATTTCTTTTTTGCCATAAACATAACCATTATTCATTAAATAATAAATGTGAGCTACTCTTTTTGTTTTAGTATCATAATCTATTAAATCATCAGTTATTCTTTCTAATTTCATTTTATTTATGTCATCTTTATTTAATTTTCTTTCTTCAAGCAATCGGTATTCTTCTTTAGTTATTAGATTTTTTCCATTATCATTAGTTATTAAATAATATTTTTTTAATTCATCAACACTTGCTTCTTTTACCTCTAATATGTCTTCTAAAAATTCTGCTATTTTTAACTCTTCACTTGTTTTTATACCTTTTATTTTATTATAATAAATTGTTTTTACTCCGATATTATCTACTAAAACTTTTCCATTTGTATCAAGAATTCTTCCTCTTGGTGCACTAATACCATTTACATATATATTTGTTTTTTCTATTAACTTTTTTTCATAAAAAGAATTATTAGATAAAATTATACTTAATCTAATACCAAATATTATAAATAATACAATAATTAATGCAAAACTTATATACTTTTTCATAGTATTTAGTATTCCTTTTTTAATAAATTTCATACAATATATTAAGGTGATTGCAATGTTTAATATAATCGGAGCTTATATAAATAGGTTAACTAGGGAAGATGTAAGAAATTTTTCTTTAAATAAGGGTGCTAACTTTAGTGAAGAAGAAGTAAATTTTACTTATGATTTTATTAAGAAAAATTGGAAAGATATTTTGAAAAATCCAAGTATATTTGATATTGATAGATATAAAAATCATTATAAAGCAGAAAACTTCATAAAAGTTAAACAAGTATTTAATGAATATTATCAAAAGTTTAATACATTAAGATAGAAGAACCAAAGTTCTTCTATTTTATATAATATTTACTTACATCTTCTTGTAAATGTTCATTAAATACTTTATTTTTAATCATTTCTATTTCAAATTTATATGGAGGATTACCTTCAATATATGGAGTTTCTAATATCTTAGGAATATTTTTAAAACATTCTAAATATGCAACATTTATTAAAGTTTCAAATCCAATTGTGCCATAACCAATATTTTCATGTCTATCTTTATTGGAACCTAAAATATTCTTACTATCATTTAAATGAATACATTTTATTTTATCCAAACCAATTTTTTCATTAAATTCATCTAAATAAGCATTGAATTTACTTATATCAACACCAGAGTCATTTAAATGACACGTATCTAAACATACTCCAACTTTTTCTTTTAAAATAATTTTATCTAACATTTCTTTTATTTCATCAATATTTATACCACATTCTGTTCCTTTTCCTGCCATTGTTTCAAGTAAAATCATAGGTTTTGTATCCTCATCAATTATCAAATTAATAGCACTGGCAATATTATCTAAAGCTACATTTCTATCCATTTTTAAACTATTTCCAGGATGAACCACAATATAATTTACATGCATTTTACTTATTCTAGAAATTTCTTGTTTTAAAAATGAACAGGAAAAGTTCCAAGCTGCTTCATTTTCGCGATTAGCTAAATTAATTATATAAGGTGCATGACAGACAACATTTTCAATGTTTATGCCACTAGCTTGCATGTATTTTAATGCTTCATTAGTTAAATTTTCATCAATTTCTTTTCTTATAGTATTTTGAGGTGCTCCGGTGTAAAACATAAATGTACTAGCACCATAACTTGCAGCTTCTTTAGCACTACCTAAAAGTTGATTACTTCCAAAAGAAACATGTGAACCAATTATCATATTTCTTCACCACCATTACTTATTTTATCAATTGTCTTTTCCCAAGTTTTTTCCATTTCATACTTAAAAAACTCCATCATTGATTTTATATCTTCTTCTCTATCATATTTTTCTAAGGCCATATAATAGTATTTTTTGTCTTCATCATAAATAATTATCGGTGGTAAGTTATTTATCATAAGTATATAATTTACTAAAGTTCTACCTACTCTGCCATTTCCATCTGCAAAAGGATGAATACTCTCAAAAACATTATGAAAATATGTTGCGATTTTAATAATAGTTTCTTCATCTTTATTGTTGATATTATTTACTTCTTCAATTAATGATTTAATTTCTCTAGATACATCTTCACTTTTAGCTCCGACTTCATGAATACCTGTTATATAATCATGTTTTTTATATTCTCCAGGCCTTTCATTATTTATATTATATCTTCTTTCATCATATGTTCCTTTAGTTAATAGCTCATGAATTTTTTTAATTAAATTTTCACTTAATGGTTCTTTATTAACTATTTTATCTAATAAATAATTATAACAATCTTTTTGATTACTTATTTCAAAAAGGGTTCTTAAGTTTCCTGTAAAACCAATTATTTTACCGTTTTCAAATATTTCTCTAGTATCATGATATGTTATTTCTTCATTTTCAATTGCTCCAGAGTTATAAGCAAATAAAATTTTAAAATTGTCTAATACGTTTTCTAGCTTTTCTTTAGAATTAATATCTTGTTTTTGCCAACAATTTATGACATCTGTGTATTTGTACTTCATAATTTCCTCCACCAATATAAATTAATTATACCACAAAAACCTTAATTTTGATTATTAATAATTGATATAGATATATTTTTATTTTATAATAAAATTACCAAATTTAGGAATTGATTAATTAATCATAATGATCTATAATATATTTAGAAACAAATGTTTGGAGGTGTACTATGGAAGAATTATATATAAAAAGAAATATAATGTGTATTGATTTAAAGAGTTTTTTTGCATCATGTGAATGTATAGATCGTGGACTTGACCCATTTAAAGTACCCCTTGTGGTAGCTAATAAAAAGCAAGGAAATGGAGCAATAACTTTAGCGGTAACTCCAGCATTAAAAAAGCAAGGTGTTCCTTCTAGAGTAAGACTTTTTGATATTCCTCCGAATATAAAGTATGAAATTGTACCACCAAGGATGAAGTTATATATTGAAAAAAGTAAAGAAGTTGTTAATATTTATCTTGATTATGTAGCACCGGAAGATTTACATATTTATTCTGTTGATGAATGTTTTTTAGATGTAACTGATTACTTAAAATTATATAAAAAAACTGATTATGAACTAGCAGAAGAAATACTTAAAACAATAGAAAGAAAGACAGGTCTTACTGCTACATGTGGGATTGGTCCTAACCTACTTCTTGCTAAAGTAGCGATGGATACAGAAGCTAAAAAATATAAAAATGGTATTGCTAAATGGACATATGAAGATATACCTGAAAAACTATGGCCGATTACACCATTATCTAAAATGTGGGGAATTGGGCCTAGGATGGAAAAGAATTTAAATAATTTAAATATTTATACTATTCGTGAACTTGCTCATTATAATAAAAATGTTTTAAAAGATAAATTCGGTGTTATGGGGCTTGAACTTTGGAACCATGCGAATGGAATTGATACAAGCAGAATAAGCGATTTTAAAGTAAGTCCTAAAGATAAATCATATAGTCATTCACAAGTTTTATTTAAAGATTATAACGAAACAAATGTAAAACTCATTATTGCAGAAATGGTTGATGTTTTAACAGCAAGAATGCGTGCAAGTGGCAAAGAATCTCGGGTTATTGGTTTTGGTATTGGTTATTCTAAAGATGTTCATGGAGGTTTTTATCATTCTATAAAACTTGATACACCGACAGATTCATCTAAAGAAATTACTAATATTTGTTTTTTAATATTTGATAGATATTATAATAATTTACCAATTAGAAAAGTAAGTATTTCTTGTGGGGGTCTTACTAAAAAAAGTGGCGTTCAACTTAATTTATTTGATTCAATTGAAGAAAAGAATAATGAAGTAAAAGTAAATACTGCAATTGATGAGATAAAAGCAAGATTTGGTAAAAATAGTATTGTTAAAGCAAGTAGTCTTTTACCAGACTCCACTGCTATTGAGAGAAATAAGAAAATTGGAGGTCATCATGAATAAAGATAGAGGTATGATAAAATGGATGCCATTTAATTCTGTTGTTGCTAGTAAAGATATTCTTTATTCTTTAATGAAAGAAAAAACAAAAGTAACTAGACCAATAATGAGTGATGATGAAATTAAAACAATTGAAGATGCAATAATTGATGCTTATTATACAGAACAAAAAGTTTATATTACTTATTTTAAAAATGGTTATAATTATGAATATTATGGTAAAATAAAAAAAATAGATAGTTCTAATAAACTAATCTATTTAAATAATCTTAAACTTTTATTTAATCAAATAACTGGAGTAACTGATACAAAATAATAATTGTTATCACTACTCTTTTTAAATGTCCATTTAAATTGTTTTAACTTTTCAACTTCATTAAATTCTTTGGTACCAGCTTCATCAATAAATTCACCAATTTGATTTGTTTTTAAGGCACTATCATAAACAAAATATTTATTTTCAGGTCCTTTTATAAAATATCCAAAAGCTTGATAAATATATATTTCATCATCTGCATTCGTAGCTTTAACTACACTTTTAACTATAAAATCTTCACTGGCAGGACAACTATTTAATTTAATTGTATAATTATTATTTATTTCATTATATGTAATACTATATCCATCTAAAGAAATATTTAAGTCTTCAGCAAATGTATCATCATTAAATATTTTTCTAGCTTCACTTTTAATTTCTTCTAAACCTTTAACTACTTCATTACCACTACATGTAACCCCAAGGGATTTAAAGACAACCATTAGTTTTTGTTCAGAAGATACAGCATTACTTGTTATTTCATTACTACTATAAATAGCTAAAAGATTTGATAATTCATTATCATTTGTAACATCAAAATAACTTATTAATTCATTTATAAGTGCAGAATTAGCATTTATTTCCTCTTCATTTTTTACTACTTCTTCAGTTTTATGTCCATCATCATAGTTTACAAAACCTACATAAAATGGATATAAACTATACCACATTAACCATAAAACGATAGCACTCACAATAGAAGTAACAATTATTTCTATCTTATTTTTATTCTTTTTTGGTTTTTCTTCATTTACAAAATAAAACTTATCTTCTTTTTCTTTCAACAATGGTTCTAAATTTTCCATCACTAATCACCCTATCTTTATAATATAATACCACAAAATACATAATTTAAAAAGAAAAATTTAACTTTTTATAAAAATTTTAATATTTATTAATAATTATTTTTGACATTTTGGACAGAAATAAGTACTTCTTCCACCGATTTTTATATTTTTAATTAATGTATGACACTTTTTACATAGTTCTTTTTCTTTTTTATGAACCATTAAATGACTTTGAAATCTTCCTGTTACACCGAGTGATGAAGTATAACTTTTAATAGTTGTTCCTCCATTTTTGATAGCTTCATTTATTATTTTTATGGATGAAGATACAATATTTTTACATTCATCTAAAGAAATATCACAACCTAATCTTGTAGGATTTATACCTGATGCAAATAATACTTCATTTGCATAAATATTTCCTAGACCACTTATTATTGTTTGGTCTAACAATAACGTTTTTATAGGTATTTTTTTATTATGTATATGTTCATATAAGTAATGTTCATTTAAATCTTTGCTATTAGCTTCAATACCTTGTTTTTTTATAGCTTCAACTTTATTAATTTCACTTTTTTTAACTAAGTTCATTCTTCCAAACTTCCTAGTATCATGATATCTTAAATCTGTAAAATCTTCAAAAGTAATAATTATATGTTCATGTTTTACGATTTCCTCACTACTATTTTTAACAAAATATTTTCCTTCCATCCTTAAGTGACTAAGAAGATAGTAATCTCCAAGGTCAAACATTAACCATTTACCAATTCTATCAATATCTATAAATTTTCTTCCTACAAGTATTTTTTTAAAATCATTTATATCACTTTCAATTATTTTAGGATAAATAATTTTTACATCAACTATTTTTTTATTTAAAATCATTCTTTTTAATGTATTTCTTACTGTTTCTACTTCTGCTATTTCTGGCATTTTACTTACCTCACTTTGCCTCATACCAATTTATGCCTGTATCTATTTCAACTTTTAGTGGCACATCTAATTTATATACTCCTTCCATTTCTTCTTTAACAATTTGTTTTATTTTTTCAAGTTCACTATTTTTACAATCAACAATTATTTCATCATGAACTTGAAGAAGAATTTTACTAGTTATGCCATCTTTAATAAATCTATTATAAACATTAATCATAGCCATTTTCATAATGTCTGCACTCGTACCTTGAATTGGAGTATTCATAGCCATACGTTCACCCATTTGGCGAATTAAATAATTTGGATTATTTATTTCTTCAATAACTCTTTTGCGACCAAATAGCGTTGTAACACATCCAGTTTCTTTGGCTTCAGCAATTTTTGTATCAGTATAAGCTTTAACCTCTGGATAAAGAATATGGAACTTATTAATGAATTCATCAGCATCTTTTTTAGAAATATGAAGATTTTCTCCAAGACCAAAACCACTTATACCATAGATGATACCAAAAATTACAGCTTTGGCACAACGGCGCATTGTTTTTGTTACAGCTTCTTCAGGTACCCCGAATACTTCACCAGCTACATGGGTATGAATATCTTCATCATTATTGAAAGCTTCAATTAAACTTGGACATTTAGATAAAGATGCCATAACCCTTAGTTCAACTTGACTATAATCAGCACTTAAAAGGACATCATTACTAGGCAAGAAAGCTTTTCTTATTTTTCTTCCAAGTTCTTCACGCACAGGTATATTTTGTAAATTTGGTTCTGTTGATGATAACCTTCCTGTTCTTGTTAAAGTTTGTTTATAAATTGTATGAATTTTACCATCACTTAAAATGTAGTTACCTAATCCTTCAATATATGTACTTTTTAACTTAGCAAGGTTACGATATTCTAAAATTTTTTCCACAATTGGATGCTTATCAACTAGCTTTTCTAAAACTTTAACATCAGTTTTATATCCTGTTTTATTTTTCTTACCCTTAGCTATTTCTAGTTTTTCAAATAATATTTCACCCAGTTGTTTTGGACTACCAATATTAAAAGTTTCTCCAGCTAAATTATAAATTTCATTTGTTAGCAAATCTAATTTTACTTCAAGTTCTAAAGACATATCTTTTAAAACATCATTATTACATATAATACCAGTTGTTTCCATGTCTGCCAAAACATATAACAAAGGCATTTCAATATTTCGATATAAACTATATGAATTTGTTTCTTCTAACTTTTTAGTATAACTATTTTTAATATCAAATATAAATCTACTTCTTTTAACTAAGTCTTGTTCTATATTTATAAACTTTTCTTTTTTCATATTATCATAATATTTATAGTCTTCATTATTTTGATTAGCTAAATAAGCTAGGTCATCTTTAATATTTAAATTAAGTAAATAAGCCATAATCATAATATCATCAATACAATTAATTTTTATTTTGGTATTACATATTATTTTTTTTGCATCATAACAAATTATCTTTTTATCTTTAATTTTATCAAGTATTTTTAATACATTTTCTTTTTCTACATAATAATTTTTTGTAGTATCACTAATAGACATGGCAATAATATTAGCAATATGATAGTTTTCATCATCAAGTATTAGCTCTATAGCAACTTCATCACTTAAAGTTGATGGATTAATATCAGAAATAGTTTCATATTCTAATGTTTCTTCTTTTTTAGTAGTTGTCATATTTTTTAAGAATGAGAAAAATTCTAAATCTTTAAAAAGATTTATTAAATCATCAGTTATTTTATTTTCATATTTTAAATCTTCAAGAACAATATTTAAAGGAACATCTCTATAAATAGTTGCTATTTTTTTGCTTATAAATGCCATTTCTTTATCTGCCACTAGCTTTTCTTTTGTTTTTCCTGTTACACTATCTATATTATCATATAAATTTTCTAGTGATTTATATTCTTGTAAAAGTTTTAATGCAGTTTTTTCTCCGATACCTTTAACTCCAGGGATATTGTCTGATGAATCTCCCATTAAAGCTTTTAAATCAATCATTCTTATCGGTTCAATTCCATAATCAGCCACAAATGTTTCATGATTATATCTAATAAATCCAGTTTGTTTTAATAATTTTACTTCTGTTTCATCACTGATAAGTTGAAGTAAATCTTTATCACTAGATACTATAACTGAAGCAAAATCTTTGTTGCTTTCAGTCATTTTTACAATTGTACCAACAATATCATCAGCTTCATATGGAGCAAGTTCAAAATGCTTAATACCCATTTTATCTAAAATATCACGAGCTATAGGCATTTGTATTTTTAATTCTTCCGGTGTATCTATTCTTCCTTCTTTATAAAAATCATATTCTTCTTTACGAAAGTTTTTTCCAATATCAAAAGCAACAGCCATATATGATGGTTTTTCTTCTGCAATTATTTTATTAATCATAGAAACAAATCCAAATAAGGCATTCGTTGGAACACCTTTTGAATTTTTCATCATATTTCCTGTATAAGCTGTTGCATAATAACTTCTAAACATTAAATTATTACCATCTACTAAAATTAATTTTTTTACCATAAATGTATCACCTTATATATAGTATATCATGAATTTATCTTAAACGCTTTAAAATTTCTTCTGTTCTTACAAAATTTTCATCAAAATTATCTTCATATGTTTTTAAAATATCTTTTACAAAATTTATTCCTTCTTGAATTTTCATTTTTACTTTACAAAGATTACAATTTAATTTTAATGCTATATCTTCAACCTTATATCTATCGCCATCTATCAAACCAAAGTATAACATAAATGGTTCTTTTACATCATCTGACATCATGTTAGCAATATTTATTAACAATATTTCTTCTGGACTTACAACTTTTTCTGGTTCTTTTTTAGTTATTTTGGTTGATTTATATTTTGTTTGTATTTCTTTTAATAAAACTGTTAATTTTCTTGTATCTGATACATTAAGTGTATTTAGATATGGTTCATCTAGATTAGGACCAAAAGTCTTTGCTAGTAAGTAATCTTCTTTTAGGGCATATGGTACTTCAAAACCTAATATTTCTTTTAAAGTTTTACGTAAGTATGGTGTTGGTTCATTTATTTTCTTACGCATTTTAGGTATATTAGCATATAAAAGCTTTAAATCATTTTCACTAATATCCTTTAGCTTTATTGCATCTTCAAAAGTTGGTCCAAAACATTTAACTAGCACTTGATAAAATTTAGCATTTCTATTTAAAGATTTGGCAATTATAAATAACTCTTCTTTGGTAACATGTAATAATTCCCAAAGGTATTTACCTTCATAACTATTAGCATTACTTTTTTCTTTTGGCCAGAAATTTGCTTTTAATAATTTGGTTGACCAATTATTTAATCTATTATCTAATGCATTTCTTTCTCTAGATGTTAATTTTTCGGCATTATATTTACCTTTTCCATCAATACCGAAGGCTTTTATCATAATAGAATAAATTAAAGTTGTTTTATCTTGTTCTTGCCAAAGATAAGCTATTCTTTTATTTATTTCATCATGTTCTTCTTTATTAGGGGCTTTATTTAATAAATCTTCTAATGTTTTAGAATTATCTACATGTTTTGGCCAGCATCTTAAATTAAATCTAAATCTTTCAATTTTATTAAATATCAAATTATTTTCCCCAGGAGTAAAGTCATCTTTATTATAAAGCTTTGTTCCATCAAAACCAAAAGCTCTGAACATTAATTTATATATAAATGTATCTTTATCTTGTTCTTCCCAGAGAATTTTAATTCTTTTGTTAGTTTCATCATACTCCATACTTCCCTTTGGATAACCATTTAATAATTCTTCTAAAGTAAATAGTATTGGACTTTTTCTTTCATTTTGACTTTTTCGATATTCTTCCATTATTTCATCTAATATTTTTCTAATTTCTGGTTCACTGAACTTCTTTTGGACTACTTTTTTATTTAACCCATAACCAAATTCTTTATGAAGAAGAACTTTAGAATGATTATCTAATGTAGCTACTATTTTAAATATTTCAGTGTTTGAAATATTTAAATATTCTAATAATGATTTTTTAATAGTTTTAGATATTTCATACATTTTACTTAATATTTTCTTTTCTTTTTGACGTATTCTTTCTCTGGTTACTCCAAGTATATCTCCGACTTGTTCTAATGTATAATTATTAAAATATCTTAGTGTTATTATATATCTTTCTTTTTCTGTTAAACCTGATAATAAATGATTTATTGTTATATTATCAACTACTCTATCTTCAAATTCACCACTTTTTAAGAAGTTAAACATATTTTCTTGGTCTTTTTCATTTTCATCTTTTGGGGTAGCATCTAAAGAAGGATTTTCTGAAAAACTTACAACTAGATGAGTTAATTTTTTTAAATCCATTTCTAGATAATCTGCAAGTTCTTCTAAAGATGGTTCACGATTTAATTTTAAAGATAAAGTTTTTACTGCAGTTAAATATTTATTATAAACTTGATATTGAGCAGATGGAATTCTAATAGTTCTTCCCTTTTCTTCAATAGCTCTACTAATACTTTGTCTAAGCCAACAAGTAGCATAAGTAGAAAACGCAAAGCCTAAAGATGCATCAAATCTTTCCATAGCTTTAATCATTCCAAATGTTCCTTCATTAATTAATTCATTTAATTCTAAACCATAGCGTGTTTTCTTATTTGCTATACTTATAATAAGGCGTATATTTCCTTCAATAACTTGATTTTGATAAAAGATATATTTTCTTTCATATATAACTTTTTCTTCTGGATTTTTGCTTTCTTCATATAACTTTTTATATTTTTGAAAATTAGCTATATAATTATTTGTTACATTTTTATCCATAATAGGAATATCTCTGATTTCACTGAAAAATAAGGCTTCAGAATAAAGGTCTTTTGAATCTCCATAAGAATAGTCTAACTCATCTTCAACTATTAAGTTTTTTAGTGATGCATAACAAAATAAGATATCTCCATTTGTTTCTCCGAAAGTATTATAAATATCATCTTCATTATATTTAGTTTTACCATGTAAAAACTTAGATAAGTAATTACTTATTATAGTACTTTTATCTATTAAAGTTTTTATAAATGTAAACGTATCTTCAATTTTATTTTCTTTTAAAACTTGATTAATATATTCAAGTTTCATCGTACCTGTCTCTATTTTTTGTTCAATATTTTTTATAATAGTATCAAAATCCATAAAACATTCCCCCGATTAGCTTATTATAACATAAAATCATTAAATTTTGTATATAATTTTTATAAAGAAGGAGTTATTATGTTTTTAAATTTTTTAAATATTTTAAAAGATATGTTATTTTTTACAGGTTCTTACTCAAATAATGTTTTTCCTGAGCCTTTATCAAGTGAGGAAGAAGAAAAATGTATTAACAAAATGTTAGAAGGAGATATTGATGCTAGAAATAAATTAATTGAACATAATTTAAGATTAGTTGCTCATATTGTAAAACGATTTGATGTTAAAGATGTTGATACTGATGACTTAATAAGTATTGGTACAATTGGGTTAATTAAAGGAATTGATACATATAAAAATAACAAAAAAACTAAAATTACCACTTATGCAGCAAGATGTATTCAAAATGAAATTTTAATGTACTTTAGAAGTCAAAAGAAGATTGGACCTACAGTTTCTTTAAACGATGCTATTGGACACGATAAAGAAGGAAATGAAATTAATTTAATTGATGTTATAAAAGATAAAGATGTTGATTTATTTTTAGAACTTGATTTAAAAAACAATATTTCTTTATTAGAAAAATATTTGAAATTATTAAATAAAAGAGAAAAAGAAATTATTATTAAAAGATATGGACTTAATAATATTAAAGATATGACTCAAAAAGAAATTGCTGATAATCTTAAAATTTCAAGAAGCTATGTTTCTAGAATAGAAAAAAGAGCATTAACTAAAATGCTCACAGAATTTATTAAAAATAAAAATATAGATTAATTTTCTTTAATAACTAAGTTACATAATGGTATTATAAAACTACCTAAAGAGTTACCTAGAACCATTATTCCAGTGTATCCTAGAGTTTTAAGTGACCAGATGTCCGCAACAGAAAAATAATACATATTAGCAATACAGTGTTCAAATCCACAAAGTATGAATACTGCAACACCTAAATAAACAACTAAATACTTGCCAAAATCTGTTTGTTTTTTAAAACCATTTACAGCATAGTACATTAATAATCCACAGAAAATTGATAATATAAATATACTTAAAATATTATCATTTAATTTAGTATTTGCTAATATTAAAGATTTTTCATAAATATTATCATAAATTCTTGTATATCTTAAAATAAAACCAACACTACAAGCACCAATAAAGTTACCTATTAATGTAATTATCAATTCTTTTATATATTTTAAATTAAAATTAGTTATTAAATAACCTATTTTTCCAGTATAAAGATTTAAATTATAAATAAGTACTCCGAATAAACCAATAGAAAATAGTGATGCACCAATAACTTTATTTTCTATTGATAAAAATACTGTTCCACCTATAGCAATCATTATTCCTGCTAAAAAACTTTTAAATAATATTTTCAACTCTATCTACCTCTTTTTAATAAATCTACATAGCAAATATAAATTGTTTCATATTCATTATTTTCATTTTTTTCTGATACTTGTTTAATCATGTCAACATTATGTCCTTCACTTTTTAATGATAGCTTTAATAAACTCATATAATCTAAAAGTTTTATTTCTCTTAATCTTTTAAAGCTTTTACCATGACAATCAAGGGTATCAGTTATGGTATATCCGTACATATTAGAATTTAATTTTGCATCAACTATGTTTGAAATTGTTCTTAAATATTTTGCAATTATTTCATTTGCTTCATTTTCACTTAGTTTAATTGCATTAACCATTTGACCCTCCATTTTGTAGAAAAAAACTAAGTATTTCTACTTAATTTAAAATGCCTCAATATTTAATTTAATTTTATGCATTTTATGAATGTAAGCATAGGCATAAACCAAAGTTCTTAGGGCATGTGCATTTTTACCGCCCTTACCTATTACATATTTCATTTGATCTTCTGGAACCATTACTTCAATTATTTTAGTTTCATCTTCCATAAATTCTTCAACTTTAATCATTTCAGGGTCTTCCACAAGACTTTTAACTAAATATTCAGTATATTCTACTATATTCATAATTATTTACCTTTTTTTGCATCATTAAATGCTTTTAATATACCTTCATTTTTGAAGATTGCTTTTACTGTATCAGTTGGTTGTGCTCCATTTGCTAACCATTTTAATGCTACTTCTTTATTAATAGAAATTTCAGCTGGATTTGCAATTGGATTGTATGTACCTACTGTTTCAATAAATCTTCCATCTCTTGGAAATCTTGCATCAGCAGCAACAATACGATAGAATGGTCTTTGTTTTGAACCCATTCTTTTAAGTCTTAATTTAACAGCCATTTTTCTTTCCTCCTTTAAATAACTAAAACTATATTACCATATAAAAATATATGTGTCAACTCTTTTTTGTTGACACATATATTTTTATGATTGGGCACTAGACGAAAAATCTTAACTCCCACCTGACACGCTAACCAATGCTTATCTTGCTACCAAAGCTATGAGTAAATCTTTAGTTCCTACCACTCCAGTAAAGTTTTGCACGGCTTGCCTAGCACGCGGACGCGCTTGAGGCCAGCGTTGTAGTTGTACACGTAACCATATGTATACACATTAATTACAATGTACAAAAAGTAAAATCTATGTGAACAAACTATCAAAAATTTCAAATTTACTATTGAATTTTAATAGTTAGTCACCTAATTACAATATCACGTGCAGATATTTTACCTTATATTAATATAAAAACAAAAAAAGCGTCACAATGCATACGCAATTTGACGCTTTTTAATTTATTTATTAGTTATGATAAATTTATTATCTTTTATATCTACTATTAGAGTTGTACCAACTTTCATATTTTCATCAATTAATTTATGAGCTATTAAATTTTCAATATTTTTAGTAATATATCTTTTTATTGGACGAGCTCCATATCTTGGGTCATATGCTTCTTCAATAATTTTTTCTCTAACAGTATTTGTTATTTCTACACGAATGTAATTTTGTTGTAATCTATCATTTAATTCTTTAATAACTTTATCAACTATTTCCCCAATTACATCTTGTTTTAGAGAATTAAAGACAATTATTTCATCAATTCTGTTTATAAGCTCTGGTCTGAATGTATTTTTAAGTTCATTCATAACAAGTTCGTTAGCATTATCTTCATTATCTAGAATATATTCACTACCTAGATTACTTGTCATAATTATAATTGTATTTTTAAAATCTACTAAACGTCCTTGACTATCTGTAAGTCTTCCATCATCTAGTATTTGAAGTAAAATATTAAATACATCTTTGTGAGCTTTTTCTATTTCATCAAATAAGACAATACTATATGGATTTCTTCTTACAGCTTCAGTTAATTCTCCACCTTCATCATATCCAACGTATCCTGGAGGAGCTCCGACTAGACGTGAAACATTAAACGATTCCATATATTCTGAACAGTCAATTCTTATCATGTGTCTTTCATCATCAAATAGTTCATAAGCTAGAGATTTAGCAACTTCAGTTTTACCTACCCCGGTTGGTCCTAGGAATATGAATGAACCAATTGGTTTATTTGGGTCTTTAATGCCGCTTCTGGCTCTGATAATTGCTTCACTAACAAGTTTTAAGGCATTATCTTGACCTATAACACGTGTTTTTAGTCTATCAAATAAGTGTAATAATTTATCTTTTTCACTACTTACTAGTTTTGATACTGGAATATGGGTCCATCTTGAAATAATACCAGCAATACTTTCTTCATCTACAACATCTGATAAAATATTACTCTTGTTTTCTTCTTGAAGTTTCTTTAATTCTTGTTCCAAAGCAGGAATTTTACCATGACGTAGCATTGCACTTTTTTCAAGGTCATAGTTATTTTCAGCTTGTGCTAAAGCAAATTTAGCTTGTTCAAGTTCTTCCTTTTTCTTATTTATTTCTGTTTTTGCTTCTTTTTCGCTTTCCCACTTGCTTCTTAAATCTGCTTCTTGTTCTTTCATACTAACAAGTTTTTCGTCTATTTCATCAATTCTTTTCTTGCTTATATCATCTTTTTCTTTCTTTAATGCTTGTCTTTCTATTTCTAGGCTCATTATTTTTCTAGTAAGTTCATCAAGTTCAACAGGCATACTTTCTAGTTGCATCTTGATTGTTGCACAGGCTTCATCCACTAAATCTATGGCTTTATCTGGTAAAAATCTATCTGTTATATATCTATCAGATAAAGTTGCTGCAGAAACTAAGGCATTATCTTTTATTGTAACTCCATGAAATATTTCAAATCTTTCTTTTAATCCACGAAGAATAGTTATTGTATCTGTAACATTTGGTTCACTTACTAAGACTTTTTGAAATCTTCTTTCTAGAGCTCCATCTTTTTCAATATACTTACGATATTCATTTAAGGTTGTTGCTCCGATTACATGAATTTCCCCACGAGCTAGCATAGGTTTTAACATATTAGAAACATCCATAGCACCATCTGTACCAGAACCTACAATCATGTGAATTTCATCAATAAACATAATAATATTTCCATCTGAATCTTTAATTTCTTTTAAGACAGCTTTTAATCTTTCTTCAAATTCTCCACGATATTTAGCACCCGCTACCAAAGCACCTAAGTCAAGTTCCCAAATTGTTTTATTTTTTAAAGAACTTGGGATGTCCCCTTTTATAATTCTTTGAGCAAGGCCTTCCACTATGGCAGTTTTACCTACCCCAGGTTCCCCTATTAAAACGGGATTATTTTTACTTTTACGAGATAATATTCTAACAACATTTCTAATTTCTTCATCTCTACCTATAACTGGGTCAACTTTGTTATCTAAAACGTTTTTAGTTATATCTCGCCCATATTTATTTAAAACATCTTTTAATTCATCATTGTTTTCAAAGTTCATATTAATCACCCTTTCTTAACTTGAACAAGTATATTATAAACCTAAAATTAGCACTTGTCAAGTATAAGTGCTAATTAATTATATTTTATATAAAAATATTCTTAAACTATTTAAAATAGATAACAATGTTACTCCAACATCTGCAAAAACTGCAAGCCAAATCGGAGTTATGCCAAATATTGCAAGTATTAACATTATTACTTTAAAGAAAATTGCAAATGTAATATTAGTAATTACTGTTTTTCTAGTTATCTTACTTATTTTCAAGGCTTTAGAAATGCATTCTAAATTATCTTCCATTAAAACTATATCACTAGCTTCAATTGTAGCATCACTACCTAGACCACCCATCGCAATACCTACATCGGCAAGTCTTATAACAGGTACATCATTAATACCATCACCTACAAAAGCAACATTATTATTTTTCTTATATTCTTCTAGTATTTTTACTTTATCTTCTGGTAGTAAATTTCCAAAACTTTTATCAATTTTAAGTTTTTTAGATATTTCACTTACTACACTTGCATCATCTCCAGATAACATGATTATATTTTTTATACCATTTTCTTTTAATTCTTGTAGTGATTTTTTTGCATTATCTTTAATTTTATCACTAATTACAATATAACCTAAATATTCTTTATTTTTAGCTATATGAATTATTGTACCTGATTCATTAGTTTTTTCAGATGCTATTTTATTATCTTCTAATAATGATCTAGAACCAACTAAAATTTTATCTTTATTGATTTTACATTCTATACCTTTGCCACTTATTTCTTTGTAGTTTGTTACTTTAGTAAGTTCTTTATTATAAGTTTTTTTTATTGATTTAGCTATTGGATGATTAGAATGTGCTTCAGCTGATGCTACTAGATATAATAATTCTTCTTTAGAATAATTTATATTTTTTATTTTAATAACTTCAAATACACCTTCTGTAATTGTACCTGTTTTATCAAATATTATTGTATCAATTTTATTTAAGTTATCTATTACATCACTACCTTTTACAAGTATTTTTTCTTTACTAGATTTACCAATTGATGTAAAGTAACTAAGAGGCACTGAAATAACTAAAGCACATGGACATGATATTACAAGCATTTCTAAAGCTCTATAAACCCATGTAGTAAAATTTTTTTCAAGTGATACGGGTATTACTATGACAAGAATGGCAAGAATAACCACAATCGGAGTATAAATTTTTGAAAATCTAGTAATAAATTTTTCTGTTTTTGCTTTCTTTTCTTCACTATTTTCAATTATTTCAATTATTTTACTTGCGGTACTTGTTTCAAATGTTTTCGTTGCTTTTATTTCTAAAATGCTATCTAAATTAATTGTTCCACTTAAGACTGTATCATTTAAATTAACTTTTCGTGGGACTGACTCACCAGTTAAACTTTTTGTATCAATATGACTTGTGCCTTTTACAATAATCCCATCTAAAGGTATTTTTTCTCCAGGTGCAACTATAAAGATATCCCCTACCTTAGATTCTTTTACATCTATATAACCTTTATCTTTTATATTTACTTTATCACTTCTTAAATCCATTAATTCAACGATAGCTTTTTTAGAATTATCTACCGCTAAATCTGATAAATATTCTCCGATAGAAAATAACAACATTACTAAAACTGCTTCGGGATACTCTTTAATGTAAAATGCTCCGAGTGTTGCAATAATCATTAAGAAATTTTCATCAAATATTTTACCATTTTTAATGTTTTTAAGAGCATTAAAATATACTTCTTTAGACACAAAAACATAACTAATCACTAAAAGATAAATGTTTTCATTAAAAATCATTCCTAATACAAGAAATACAATACTAATTATTATTCTTATTAAATCTTCATTAAATTTTATCTTTTTCATAACTTTATTCCTTCTTTAATATGTTCTAGTCCATACTCAATTATTACTTTAATATGATTATCTGCAATACTATAATATATTACTTGTCCTTCTTTTCTTGTTTTAACTAAGTTTGTACTTCTTAAATAACTTAGTTGATGTGACACTGCTGAATTACTCGCATTTATTTTATTTGCTATAACACCAACGGATGTTTCTTCATTTAATAATACTTCGAGTATTCTAAGTCTTGTGGTATCACTAAATACTTTAAAAAATTCACTTAGTTCATTTATTATTTCTACTTTTTCCATTTTATCTCCTTATTTGAATATTTGTTCATATATTCATTATACTATTATTGCATTAATATGGCAAGAAAAAAGAAGTAACTTTACATTACTTCTTAACTTTACATTACTTCTAAACTATTTTTTTAATATATCTACATTTTGGGTAATTACTGCATCCCATGAAAGTACCATATTTTCCGTTTCTTTTAACCAATGTTCCTCCACATCTTGGACAAACATCATTAGTTTCAAAATCTTCTTTAGTTTTATCATTTTTTCCACTATTACATCTATCACATAAAGTTTGTAAATTACTCATGATAGTCTTTCCACCTTTGGATACTGGAATAATATGATCAACCTCAAGTTTTGCGCCATCCTTCGATGTTATTCCACATTTTTGACAAGTAAAATTATCTCTTTTTAAAACATTATATCTTATATCATCATTCATTATTTTTCTTTCTTGTCTTTTAGTAACTTCATATTTTTTACCACTTTCCCATTCTTTATAAAGTTCTAATAATTCGTAATAATTTCTAAATCCGGTTCTTCTCTCATGAACATTACCGCCATTACTTTTATAATATGCATCTAAATAAATTTTTATTAAAAAATCTTTTTTAGTATAAATTACCTTTTTCAACACAATATTTTCTATTCTTTTGTATTTTTTATCAGAATATTTAGTATTATTTACTGACTCTTGCTCTAATATTTTCGCTACATTCTTCTCATACTCATCAAGCAAAGAAATATTGTATATTGAATTTTCAATATCTGTTCTAAGTCCTTTAATATTATTTTCAATATGATATTTAATGATATCATTACCATTAACTCTATCTAAACTTTTTCTAGAATACTCTCTTTGTATAATATCACGTTTTTTACATCTTATTTTTTTGAAATTTTTATTAAGTTCTTCAATTTGTTTTATTTTTTCACTATTATCTTTAATATTTTTTTCTCTTTTTTGGGATATAGTGTTTACTATTACTAAAGAAAGACATATAGAAAGAACTAACGCAAGCATATTCAAATTTTCATGCATTTTATTATCAATATTAAAATTTGATAATAAAGAAAAAAATATTAAACACAATAAAAAACTAATCCCCGTTACTAATAAAACTTTTACCCATCTATTCATAAATTACACTTCCTCACAACAATTTTAACAAATATTTTAAAAAAAGTAAAACCAAATTTAGCTTTACTTATTTGTATTGATTATTATACTTCCAATACCACCATCTATCTTGATGTCATTTATGCCTTCACCCACTGTTACATCCTTTGAATAGCTTTCTCCATTAATAGTTATACTTCCAAGTCCTTTACTTGCTTTAATAGTGTAATCCTCTCTATATAAATCAAGTATAAGTTCTCCAACACCTTGGTCTATTTTGTTATTTCCTAATAAAATACCATTATAATAGCATTTACCCGCTCCAAGGTCTAAGTCTAAATTTTGTAAATTAGAACTAGTTATATGTAACTCTCCAGCTCCACCATCAATAGTTGTATTATTAGATATTAAGTTAGTTATTACTACTTTACCAGCTCCTTGATTTAAAGAAAAATTATTACTAGTTATATCAGATAATTCTAACTTTCCAGCACCAATATCAATGCTTAAATTATTTAAATCATTTGGTATAGTAATTGTAGTGTGTGAGCTTTTTTTATTTCCAAAAATAGTTATATTTTTTTCTTTAATTACTAAAGTGTTTCCTTCTTCTTTTATTTTAAATTCTTTACTTACATTTTCAGCAGTAATGCTAAAAGTATCTCCATATTTAATAACCATATTAGTTGTACCAACATCAATTTTTATATTATTAATATCACTATTATATGTTTCATTAATATTTACATCATTGTTAAAACTAAATGCTGAGGTTACTAAATGTGCAACACCATTTATAATACTTAAAATTATTAAAGCTGATAGACATATAGCAAAAGTTTTAATTACTTTTTGGGTTGTATTCATTTAATATCTAACCCTCCGAATATTGTATAAGCTTCAATATAAATTGTTTTTTTAGCATCTTCATTATTTTTTCTTTCGTTAGAAATCCCACCAAATATCGGAGTACCTTTTACTTTAACTATGCAATCATCTGGCACAAGTATTTCAATGCCACCGAATATTGCCCATGCCCCAATCACTGTTTCTTTTTCTAATTTTGCTTCTCTTAAATCTAATTTAACAGCACCAAAAATAGCATTTAAATTAGCTTTTTCAAATTTTTCTCCAGATTTTGATACATTTTGTTCTCCGAATGCTGCAAAAATACTTTCAGTATCTTTACTATCTAAACATTTTGTTTTTTCTTTAACATTAAAGTCAACTTTATGACCAAAAATTAAAGATAAACCAATTAATATTACAATTGCTGGTAATAAGATTTCCCATAGAATTTCAAATTCAAATACTCCTTGAGATGCTAAAAGTAATAAAATACCTATTACTAAAAATATAATTGATGATGTTTTATTACTACCACTTTCAAATAATGAAATGATACTTGGAACAATAATAAATAAAGTCCACCATCCATCAAAGAAAATATTTATGTCAGCTACTCCCGTTCTATTAAGTCCCCAGATAACACCGATAAATATTAACACTATCCCCCATAATATTCTACTTAAATTTTTCATAATATCAGCCCTTCCTTACTTTAAGTATATTACATTTTTTATACATTTTCAATTAAATATTTATTGGATTAAAATCAATTTCTAATCTTAAATCTTTATTCATTACAAATAAACTATCTAATTCTTTTAAAACATTTTTTAGATTATCACATTTTTTATATTTTATTATTATTTGCATACGATATTCATTATTAAATTTAAACACTTGAGCTGTTGTTGGACCCAGAGTTATTGCATCAGCTAAGTTTTTATCTAAAAATGTTTTAACTTTTTTACTGGCATCAATTGTTTTTTCATATTCTTTACCAATTATTTTTAAACTTACTAAATAATAATATGGTGGATATTTTAATTTTTTTCTAAAATTCATTTCATAAAGATAAAATTTATCATAACTATTTTCTTTAACACATTTTATAACATAATTACCAGGATTAAATGTTTGAATTATAACTTCACCGGGTGAAGTACTTCTGCCACTTCTGCCAGCAACTTGATGAAGAAGTGAAAAAGTATTTTCACTAGCTTTAAAGTTAGGAATATTTAAAGTGGTATCAGCATTTATTACCCCAACTAAAGTAACTTTTGGAAAATCAAGGCCTTTACTAATCATTTGAGTTCCTAATAATATATTATATTTTTCATTTTTAAAATCTTCAATTATTTGTTCATGTGCACCTTTTCTTCTGGTTGTATCTTGGTCCATTCTAACAACTTTAGCTGAAGGTAATAATTCATTTAACTTTTCTTCAAGTTTTTCTGTACCTAGGCCATAATAATTTAATGCTTTATCTTTACATTTTGGACATTTATCTTCGCATTTTTGTCGATATCCACAATAGTGACAAATTAAATTATTAGTTGACTTATGATATGTTAGTGTTATATCACAACTCGGACATTTATAAGTAAAACCACAATTGCTACAAGTTATAAACGTTGAAAAACCCCTTCTATTTAATAAAAGAATTACTTGTTCACCTTTATTTATTTTTTCTTTCATTTTAGTTACAAGAATATCACTAAAAATCATATTTCTCTTTTTCATTTCTTGTTCCATATCTACAACTGTTATAGTTGGAAGAATGGCAGAACCCACTCTATTTTTTAAAGTAAGAAGTGTATATACCCCTTTGTCAGCTCGAGCTTTACTATCTAAAGATGGGGTTGCAGAACCTAAAACAACAGGAATATTATTATATTTTCCACGAAACATAGCAATATCTTTAGCATTATATCTCGGATTATTTTCTTGCTTGTAACTACTTGCGTCTTCTTCATCAATAATTATAATGCCTAAATTTTTAATGGGAGCAAAAATAGCACTGCGGGTTCCCACCACAACATGGACTTCACCACGATATATTTTTAAATATTCATCATATTTTTCGCCTTCAGATAAGGAGCTATGTAAAATAGCAACATCACTTCCAAAAGCTTCATAAAATCTTTTAGCAATTTGATGTGTTAAACTTATTTCAGGTACTAAAACTATTCCTGATTTACCATTTTTTATTACTTCTTCAACTAATTTTATATAAACTTCAGTTTTACCTGAACCAGTTATTCCATATAATAAAAATGGTTCATAATGATTTAATGATAAAGATATTTTTTCATAAACTTCATTCTGGTCTTTTGTTAAAGTCTTTTTCATATTATTTCCATCTTTATTTATTCGATATTTTTGTACTTTTTTCACTTTTATTAAATCATTTTCTAACAGAGTTTTTATTAAAGATGTGCTATAAGTTTTTTTTAACACTTCTTCTTTATCTAATAAATCTTTTAAAATACTTACTTGAGATTTACGTTTATTTTCAAATTCTTTAATATAATTATTTACTTTTTCTTTATCTTTTATATAAATATATTCATCATATAAGTCATAATTTGATGTATTCTTTTTTACTTTTAAACTTGAAGGAAGCATGGTTTGAAACGCAGATATTTTTGTACATAATGTTGATGATGATAGAAAGATTCCTAAATCCATAAGTTCTTTATTTAAAACTAATTTTTCATCAACTATTTGAGTTATATATTTAAGTTCATATGTTGTATCATCAACATTTTCTAACAATTCCATGACAAAACCAACAACTTCTTGATAACCAAATGGTACAAGTACTTTCATTCCTACTTTAATTTTATCTTTTAAATCATTTGGTATCATATATATAAATTCTTTGTCTAATTTTTTTACACTATATTCTATAATAACACTTGCGTACATCTAAGCCTCCATATAAAGCTTATTTTAACATAAGCAACATAAAAACTCAATAGGTTCTATTGAGTTATACTATTTTTTAGTTTCATAATTTGATTTTCAAAATCTTTATTCATACATATATATGAGCCAGATATTACACCATCAGCATTTAAAACTTCTTTTATTGTTTCATCATTTATACCACCATCAACATAGATTTCAAAATCATTATCTTTTTTAAAACTAATTAATTCTTGTAATCTATCTTTAGTATTATCTAAAAACTTTTGACCACCTTTACCTGGTACGACACTCATTAAAAGAACTCTATCAATGTATGGAAAATAATGACTAAATGAAGGTATTTCTTCATCAGGATTTATTACTAACCCTCTTTTAATTCCATAATTATTAAGTTCATTAAGTAGCCCAAAAGCACTTGGTTCTGTCGATGGATGAATATAGATACAAATAGGTTTTAATTTTAATAAATCATTTAAATAACCACTTGGTCTATTTACCATCATATGAATATCAATTGGTTTTCTATTATCTTTAAAAATTTCTGGTAAATGATTAATATCAAAATTCTTTGTTCCAGCATATATACCATCTATTAAATCTATATGTATAGCATCTGCACTAGTTTCATTTATTAAATCAATAGTTTTCTTTTGATTATATAAACTATTTATATAACTTACGGTTATTTTCATGGCACTCCTTTATAAATCTTGTATAATTAATATACCTTGAAGGAAGTATTATTCCTTTAGACATGGCTTCAATTACTTTGCATCCTTTTTCTTTTATATGCATGCAATCTTTAAAATCACATTCATATTTTTGAAACTCTAAAAATGTTTCTTTTAATTTATCTTTATCAATATTATTTAAATCTAATGCTGAAAATCCTGGAGTGTCCACAAAAAATATTTTACCTATTTTGTATATTTCCGTATGTCTGGTTGTATGTACTCCACGATTTAAAGCTTCACTGATAGGTTTTGTTTCAAGATTTAACCTTTTATCTAACTTATTTAATAAACTTGATTTTCCTGCTCCGGTTTGACCGGTTAAAACTACAAGTTTATTTTTTAAGATACTTTTTATTTTTCCTAAATGTTTATTATCAACAACTTTTATTCCTATACTTTTATAATATTTTATTAGTGGTTTTAAATTTTTTAATTCTTCTTTGTTTAACAAATCTAATTTTGTTAAACAAATAACTGGTTCAATATTATTGGCAAGAATTACACTTAGTTCTTTATCAAGTAGGCTTAATGATAAATCTGGTTTCTTAACACTTGTTACAATTAAGGCCATATCTACATTTGCAACAACTGGTCTTTCAAGTTCATTTATTCTAGGGTTTATTTCTTCAATTGTTAATGTGTCTTCATTAATTCTTACTATATCACCCACTAAAGGGGAAAGCCCTAAATTTCTAAACTTTCCCCTAGCACTACAAATATAATCAACCCCATTTACTGTAACTTTATATTGATTACTTATTTGTTTTGTAATTCTACCTTCCATTAGTATAGTCCACCGCCATCATCTGGATTATCAGGTGTTTCACTTGGGGCAACAGCAATATGTATTGTTATTTTTGCTCCACTTACAACTGTTGTTCCGGCTGCTCTACTTTGGTAAATTATTGAACCAGCTGCATATTCAGTTGTTTCAACTTCTTTTTTAGTTAAAGTAACTCCATATTCACTACAGAAATTTTCTACTTCTTCAACACTATAATTTTCATTTACAAAATCTGGATATTTATTATCAAGTTTTGGTACATAAAGTGTTATTGTTTCGCCTTCACTTATTTTTTCTCCAGCTTCAATTGATTGACCAATTATAATGTTTTCTTTATAAGTTTCTCCATCTGTTAGGTCAACTTCTTTTTTCTCAATAATTACTTGGACTTTTAAAGCTTCAAGTTTACCTTTTATTTCTGAGGCATTTTTACCAGTATAATCTTCAATCGCAATTGTAACATCTCCGAGTGAACGATAAATTATGACTTCTGTTCCTTCTTTTCTAATACTTCCAATAGCTGGAGATGTTCTAGATACTTTTCCTTCTTCAACATTTTCATTTGCTTCTTCTCTTTGTTCATCTGAAACTACAAATCCAGCATCTTGAAGGGCTTTGATGGCATCAGTTACTGAATAATTTGTTACATCTGGTATAGCGGTTTGTTTTGATGATGTTATTTTGGGAATTAATACAAATATCGTTGTTATTACTACAACAAGACCAACAAAGACACTTGCTAAAGTTATTAATAATTTATTTTGAGAACTATCTGTACTTTTCTTTTTCTTTGCCACTTCTTTTTCACCTTCTTTTATTTCTTTTGGTTTAGTTTCTTTTACAGGTTTTACTGTTTTCATTAATTTTGTATCATCATAATCATTTTCTGGATACTTAAATGTAATCTTTAATTCATTTGCTCGAGATTCATCAAGACATGTTTTTAAATCTTCATGCATTTCTCTGGCATCACTATATCTATTTTTAGGATTTTTAGCTGTAGCCCTTAGAATGATGTTTTCAACACTTTGAGGAATATCTGGAAGTTCATCCCTGATACTTGGCATCGGTTCTTTTAAATGTTTCAAAGCTATTTCTACTGCATTATCTCCGCGGAATGGAAGTTTACCTGTTAGAAGTTCATACATTAAAATACCGATTGAATATATATCACTTTGCAGAGTTGCGCCTTTGCCACTCGCTTGTTCTGGTGGTAAATAATGAACACTTCCCATGACTGAATTTGTTTGAGTAAGTTGAGTAGCATTCATCGCAACTGCAATACCAAAGTCTGTAATTTTAATAAGTCCATTTTCTAAAATCAAAATATTTTGAGGTTTTATATCACGATGAATTATATATGAATCATGGGCAACACTTAAACCATTTGTTATTTGAAGAGCTATATCAATTACTTCTGGTACAGTTAATTTACCACGTTTTTTAAGTAAGGCTTTTAAATGCTTACCTTCAACATATTCCATGACAATATAATATTCTCCATTATCTTCACCAACATCATATACTTCAACAATATTAGGATTGGAAAGACTACTGGCAGATAAGGCTTCTCTTTGAAAACGTCTAACAAATTTTTCATCATTTGCTAAATCTCCACGCAAAACTTTTACTGCCACATTTCTATCTAAAATGGTATCGTATGCTAAATATACATTAGCCATACCGCCTTCACCAATAGATTTTATTATTTGGTATCTATCACTAATTTTTTGCCCCTTCATTATCATGCTACATCACCACTTTCTCTAACTAAATATGCAACTGATATATTATCATTTCCCCCTCTAGCGTTACATTTTTTAATTAATTTTACAACTTTTTCTTCTACTGTTAAATCACTATCCAATAATACTTTTTCTATTTGTTCATCACTAAGCATTCCTGTTAAGCCATCACTACATAAAAATACGGCATTAGACTCATTGTCAACATCAAAAATATCTGGTTCACATTTTTCTGCTGCTCCTAAAGCTTTCATTAATACATTTTTCTTAGGATGATTTGCAGCTTGTTCAGGTGTTAAATCACCAGCATCAACAAGTAAATTTACTAAAGTATGAGGTTTAGTTACTTTATGTAATTTATTATTCTTTATAACATAACCTGATGAATCACCAATATTAGCAAATATTAAAAAATCTTTTGTTACTATGGCTGCTACTACTGTTGTTCCTAAACCTTTAGAATTTTCATTTTCTTCTCCATAATTTAATATTTCTTTATTTATTTCATTTATATTATCTGATAACCAATTTACTGCATCTATTTTTGTACCAATTGAGGCACTTTCTGTAAACCTTTTTCCTAAATGAGCAACTGTTAAGGCACTGGCAACTTCACCTTTTCTGTGCCCTCCCATTCCATCAGCTACAACGCATAAATATTCTCCACTAATGTTTTTTAAAATAGTTACACTATCTTCATTATGTTCTCTTATTCTTCCAGTATCTGTTAGATAAAAAGATTTCATTTTAATCACTCTCGCTTCTTAATTGTCCACAGGCAGCTTTAATATTGCCCCCGAATTCTCTTCTTACTGTTACATTTATGCCATTTTCTTTTAAAGTATTATAAAATATATCTATTCTTTTTTTATCACTTTTACTAAAATCTATATTATTTGTTTCATTATAAGGTATTAAATTTACATAAACATTCATACCTCTTAGTAACTTAGCTAACAATAAAGCATCTTCTTTGTTATCATTAACCATATTAAGCATAACATATTCTATGGTCACTCGTCTATTAGTTTTTGCAATATAATCCTTAATAGCATGTATAACAGTGTCAATATTATATGCTTTATTTATAGGCATTATCTTATTTCTTACTTCATCTGATGGAGCATGCAGTGACAATGCTAAATTAACTTGCAAATCAAGTTCACTAAATTCTTTAATTTTTGGCACTAATCCACAAGTTGAAACAGTTATATGTCTAGCACCAATTGCTAAACCTTTGGCATCATTTATAATTTTTATGAAATTTATAATATTATCATAATTATCAAATGGCTCTCCAATACCCATCATAACTACACTATCTATTCTTTTACCAACATATTTTTCTATTAATAAAATTTGTTCTACTATCTCATATGTTTCTAAGTTTCTAACCTTTTTAAGTCTTCCAGATTCACAAAAACGACATCCCATGTTACATCCAACTTGACTTGATACACAAACTGATAAACCATAATCATGTTCCATCAATACTGCTTCTATTTTTTCACCATCTAAAAGTCTAAATAAAAATTTTTTTACTAAAGTACCTTCTTCAACTATTTCAATTTTAATAAAACTAGTATCAAAATCACTCATTAATTTTTCTTGTATTTCTTTTTTAATATTACTAAATTTTGTTATATCCCACTCTTTATGTTGATACAACCATTCAAATACTTGAGTTGCTTTAAACTTTTTTTCACCACTACTTAAGAAATATTCTTCTAAATATTCTCTAGTTACACCAAATAAATTTTTCATAAATCACACTTTCTTTGTTAATGATTTTAACAATTTTAAATTACCATAATCTTTATATAATTCATAATATGAATGCTTAAACATTATATCTTTAAATGAAACATTTTCCATTTTTTTTAATGATTTATCGTCTTCTTTTTTTCTTTCTTTTATTTTTTTATCAGTTAAATTGGCTTTATCTTTAAAATATTCTTTTATATAACTAATTAATGTTACTAGTTCTGCTAAAAATAGTGGGATAAAAATAATAAGAAATGTTTTATTATCAAACTTTTTTAAATTTAAGGCACTACTAAATTTATTATCTGTTAATAAATATGATACAGAAATAACAATTCCTGCTACCCACATTTTTATTTTGCCATAAATATTAGATTTTATATTTAAACCTACATTATATTTTATACTTTGAATTAAAGCTATTAGTAATTCAAAAATAACTAAAATTATCGCATATGGAGATATACTCATTAATAATAACATGTTTATTACTAAGAAGGCTTTATCACTTAAGGCATCAAATAAGCTTCCGAAAAATGTTGATGTTTTCCATGTTCTTGCTAAAAAACCATCAATAAAATCTGTAAAAAAACATAATGATGATAGAATGAATGTAGCTAAGCCTCCATAAGTTTTATATACAGGAATTAATGCAAAAATACCCACAACCCTAAGGAGTGTAATAAAATTTGTTATTATAAATTTTACATTTATTTCATTCATTCTTAATCCTCACCAAACTATTTATTTGTTATATTATCACAGATGCTAACATTTGTAAATTGTAATTCGTATGTTTTTGTAGCATTTGTTATTAATATTTCTGTTATATTTTCTAAATTTGTTTTTACTAAAACTTGATAACCATCTTTATTATAATTTATTTCTCTTTTAGTTTCATTTTTATTAACACTATATAAATAATTCTTTAAATTATTAAATAAGTTTTCTATATTTAAGAAAGCTTTATCTTCTTCATCATATAGATTTGTTATTTCAGTGGTTTTATCTAAAACTATTCTAGATGTTATTCCATCAATAATCGCATATTTTATAATTTCTTCACTAGTTTCTTTATAACCAATATCTTCATTGTTACTAATAGTTCCATTATAAATAACTATATTTTCCGAAGATGTTACCTTAAAATTATAGTTATAACAACTTTTTAATAAGTCACTCACCATTTCTTCATAATTTTTAAAACTACTTATTTCTTCTTTAACATTGTTATTTTCTTTAGTATCATTTTTTTGCTCATTATTACCATTTATTGCAAAAACAATAATTAAGATAACTATAAATATCATCCATGCTGCAAATTTTATGGTTGCTTTTCCTTCTTTGGTTTCAAAAAATGTATTTTTACTTTCCATTATTAACCTCCATATTTAAGTACTTAGCTTTATCTATTCCATTTATAAAACTATTTATTTCCATAACTTTTTTACCACTTGGTTTTATTTTTCTTAAGTAAATTATTCCATCTTTACAATTGATACCGAGATTTTTTTTATCTAATACAGATATTATACCATTTTTAGTAACTTTACTAGGTACAAATTCTGCTTCTAAAACTTTTATTTCTTGGTCATTTATCATAATATTTGCAAGAGGCCATGGATTTAAACCTTTGATACGTCCGATTATCTCTAATCCTTTCATATTAAAATCTAATCTTTCATCTTCTCTTTTTATCATCGGAGCCATTGTAAAATTATCACCCTGTTTAATTCTGTCATTGGTATTATTAAATATTGTAGGTAATACTTCAAGTAATAAATCACGTCCTAGAATTGATAACTTATCATGAAGAGTTCCAACATTATCGCTTTCTAAAATAGGTATTTCTTTTATCTTGATGATGTCTCCGGTATCCATTCCTTCATCCATATACATGATTGTTACACCGGTTTTATCATCGTTATTAAATAAGCACCATTGTATCGGAGCAGAACCACGATATTTTGGTAATATTGATGCATGAACATTTATGCAACCATACTTTGGTAAATCTAATACTTCTTTTGGTATAATTTGTCCATAAGCACAGGTTACAATTAAATCTATATTTAATGCTTTTAATTCTTCAAAGTCTTTTCTAATTCTTACTGGTTGAAATACAGGTATATTTTCTTTGATGGCAAGTTCTTTTACTGGACTAAAACTAACATTTTTATTTTTACCAACAATTTTATCTGGTTGAGTTACTACTAATAAAACATTTGTATTTTCAATTAACATTTTTAAGACAGGAACAGAAAAATCTGGTGTTCCCATAAAAACTATATTTTTATTTTTCATATACATCATCTCCCTTACATTATATAATAAATTGGAAAAGAAGACAAGTTTTTACTTATCTTCCTCACAATTTACACAGATGTTTTCCCCATTTTTATCAACGATTAATTCTCCACATTTTGGACAGATTTCACCAGTTGGTTTATACCATAATGCATAATTACATTTTGGATAGTTATTACATCCATAAAATATCTTACCTTTTTTAGTTTTTCTTTCAACAATCATACCTTTGCCACATTTAGGACACTTGCAAATTTCTACTACTTCTTTTTCCTCTTTTTTAATATATTTGCAATTTGGATAATTACTACATGCCACAAATTCACCGTATTTACCTTTTCTTATTACTAATGGACTTCCACATTCTGGACAATTTTCCCCGGTTTCTTCTGGTCCTTTCTTTTCCATTTCATGAAAAGCTTTTTCTACTAATGGTTCAAATTCATCATAAAATTCATGTAATACTTTTTTATAATCCATCTTATCTTCAGCAATTTCATCTAAATCATGTTCCATATTAGCAGTATATTCAACGTTTACAATACCACTGAAGAACTCTTGTAATTTATCAGTTGTTTCAATACCAATTTCAGTTGGTTCAAACTTTTTATCTTTTAATATTACATAACCACGATCTTTAATTGTTCCAACAATGGTAGCATATGTTGAAGGGCGCCCTATACCTAAACTTTCCATTTCTTTAATTAAACTACTTTCCGTATATCTTGGAGCTGGTTTAGTAAAGTGTTGGGTTTTGGTAATATCATCTGCAGTTATACAACCTGATTTATAATTTTTTAAGTCTGGAAGTATGACATCTTCACTATCTTCATATTCACTATAAACTTTTAAATAACCATCAAATGTTAAAACACTACCTGTTGCTTTAAATGTGTAACCATTGTTTTCTAAAATGATGGTTGTTGCAAGTGTTTTAGCATCAGTCATTAAAGATGCAAGAGCTCTAGCATAAATTAATTTATATAATTTATATTCATCAGTTGTTAAATAAGGTTTGACACTTTCTGGTGTTCTATTAATACTTGTTGGTCTAATCCCTTCATGAGCATCTTGAATATTTTCGTTTTTCTTTCCTTTTTTAACATATCCAATATAGTTTTCTCCGAATTTTCCTTTGATGTATCCAAAAGTTTCTTTAACAAATGAATCACTTACTCGAATACTATCAGTACGCATATAAGTAATTAACCCAACTGTTTCATTACTTAAAGTTTTACCTTCATATAAGTCTTGAGCTAATTTCATAGTTTTTGATGGAGCAAATCCTAATTTGTTTGATGCAACTTGTTGTAAAGTACTTGTTTTAAATACTTCACGAGCACTCTTACTTTTTTCTTTTTCTGTGACACTTTCTATTTTAAATGATTTAGAAAGCTTAGATAATATTTCATCAGCTGCAACTTCATTTGGTATTTCTACTTCTTTACCATGAAATTTATCTAAAGTAGCTTTAAAATCTTTAAAATCTGCTTCAATCGTCCAATATTCTCGAGGTACAAAAGCTTGTATTTCTCTTTCTCTATCAACAATTAATTTTAAGGCAACACTTTGTACTCTACCTGCTGATTTACCTCCAGTTTTTCTTTGCATTAGTTTACTTAATCTAAACCCAATTATTCTATCTAAAAATCTTCTTGTTTCTCCGCTTCGAACTAAATTCATATCAATTTTACCCGGAGTATTTATAGCATTTATAACAACATCTTTTGTTATTTCATTAAATACTACTCTTTTATATTTTTCATCAGGTATTTTTATTTCATCATAAATATGCCATGAAATTGTTTCCCCTTCACGGTCTGGGTCTGTTGCAAGATAAACAGTTTGAGCTTCTTTTACTTCTTTTTTTAAAGCCGTAACCTCTTTATTCTTTCCCTTGATAATTTGGTAATTCGGTTCAAAATCATGTTCAACATCAATACCTAAACCAAATTTTCCTGTTGTAGCTAAATCTCTGATATGTCCTTTACTAGAAACAACTTTGTAGTCACTTCCTAAATATTTTTCAATAGTTTTACACTTCGCTGGAGATTCCACTATAACTAAATTCTTCATCTTATTCCTCCTTTTGGTTAGATGTATTCTTGTATTTTTTAATTAAATTATCTAAATAGTTAAAATAATTATTACGAATTATAACTTCACTAATTTGCATACGATTAGTAACTATATTATTTATTCTAATTAATTCATCAGTGGAATATTCTTTGTCAGTATAATTCCTAACTGTTCCACTACTAGCGTTGTAATAAACATCACCATTTTTCCAAGAACCATCTGCAAATGTTACGATATTTAAATACTCATCACTAAAGACATCAGTTCCCATGTAATACCTTGGGTCAAAATCCAAATTAAATAAATTAGCAACCGTTGGTGTTAAATTTATATAAGAACTGTACTTTTCTACTACTTCACTTTTAATTTGTGTATTATAGATAACCATTGGGGTTCTTTCAACTTCATAATCACTTAAGTCGTATGTTAAGATATCAGATATATCCTTATTTTTTAATCCATATGGATAATGGTCCCCATACATTACTATTACTGTATCATCTAATGCACCAGCTTCATTTAATCTATCAAGCAAAATACCTAAACTATTATCAAATGTCTTTAATTTTGACATATATCTTCGAAGTTCCATTGAATAACCCATTCCTTCAGTTATACTTAAATATTTATCACCTTCAACACTTGATTGATTATATGGTTGATGTGGTGAAACTGTTGTTAACCATAACATAAATGGTGTATTGTTTGTATCACTTAGTGTAATATCCATAGCTGCATTCATAAAATCTTCATCACTTGCCCAATTTTTATATTCATTATAATAAGGAATATTTAAATCATTTACATTGTAATATGCATCACTACCTAAGTTTTTATGTATTACACTTCTTACATAATATTGTTCTGTATAATCATGCATACTACTTGTTTTATATCCTGCATTTTTAAATAAATTAAATATTGATGTAAAATATTTATTACTACTAAAAACATTAGCAGTACAATTATTTTGAATTGTGTAAAGACTAGTCATACCACTAAATTCATTATTACCTGTTGCACAACTATTTCTTGGACTAAAATTATTGTTAAAACTTATACCTTCACTATACATCTTATAGAAATTTGGATATAAATCTTTATTAATAATTATTTCTCCAACACTTTCCATCATTATTACAATAATATTTTTTCCTTCAAACATACCAGTATGATCATTATAACTTGTTATTGTTCTATTTTTAATATACTTATTAATACTATTTTTAGTTTCATTTGTTTCATTTTTAATTATTTCATCTAAAATAGTATCATCAATTTCTCTTTTTTTATCTATATTTGTATTTGTAATGTTATTCTCTTCATTTATAGCATACGTATCTTTAGATGGTGCTTCTACAAAAGTTGATTTGATATCCAGAAAACCAAAACCTAATACACCGAATTGATGAATTGTTGTACTTGGTACACTTGGATAAGCAAATAAATCTTTATTACTTACAGTTTGTAATTTATTTTGCATAAAATCAGCATCTAAAGATTCAAAATATAGAAAACCTGTAAATGTTAAAAGTAAAATACTTGTTATGGTTCTAATACCTGGTTCAAAAACTATATTTGTTTTTAATGGAAATTTTTTATCAATTTTCTTCTCTGTTAATTTATCTAAGAAAATATAATATAAAATTAAAATAATAAATGGTATAAAAGCTAAATAGTATGTGGCTTTAAATGATGAGAAGAAATCTATAATGTAATCTTTTACTGCTCCAAGTTGGCTTTTGGTGTTTACTGATGCATAAACACCAATAAAGTTGTTAAATCCTATTTGGAAGAATGTATAAGCACTTATAGCAAAAGACATAACAATAATTAATATTTTGTTTACAGTTTTATTAAACCATGAAAGAATAAAACTAAGTAATATACTTATAAAATTTAAACCAATAAATATTCTAAGTAAAGCAATATTTTTTAAAGAAATTCCACTTATTAACCTAAATGATATTTCTAAAAGGCATAAGAATATTAATAATATAAAATAATTTTTAAATAAGTTATTCTTTAACAAATTCTTCATTTTTTTCCTCCATTAATGCTTTTATAGGTTTATAAGTAAGCCTATAATTGTCTAATATACCATACTTTTTAATATTTTCAAGATGCTTTTTAGTTGGATAACCTTTATGACTTTTAAAACCATATTCAGGATATTTCTTATCAAGTTCATACATTATCTCATCACGAGTTACTTTGGCAAGGACACTTGCTGCGGCAATACTTAGTGATAAAGCATCTCCATGAATTATAGCTTTGGAATTATCCATAGGAAGTGGCATGGCATCTGTTAAAACAAAATCTGGAGTTACATCAAGTTTACTTATGGCTTCTAACATGGCCTTTCTACTTGCTTCATATATATTTATTTCATCAATTGTTTTAGCATCTACTATACTTATTCCATAACTTATAGCATCTTTTTTTATTATTTCAAAATATTTATCCCTTTTTTTCTCACTTAGTTGCTTAGAATCATTTAATCCTTCTAATTTATAATTTTTGGGAAGAATTACTGCGGCAGCAACAACTGGACCACATAATGGACCTCGACCGGCTTCATCTGTGCCAGCTATTAGTTCATATCCTTCCTTATATAATTCTTTTTCATATTTTAATAAATCTAAATCTTCCATCTATCGAATGTTACTCCTTTTAGTGAACCACTCACTAAATCATTATACACCTTATTCGATACTTTTTCATAGTCTATTTCACCATCTTTTTCAAAAAAGTTAAATTTTTCTGCTAAAGATGCAAAAACTTCACTTGGATTATCACTAACTATTATATTGTATTTTTTAGCAAATATATCTTTATAATAGTTTTTAAAGAATGTAATTATGTAACCACCAATATCAGTCATATTTAATATTTCCATTTTTATTGTGGCAGTTGATGCAAGACTTAATGCTTCGGTATTATCTTCGATTTTTGGCCATAATATACCTGGAGTATCTAGAAGTAAGAAACCAGAATTTGTTTTAAGCCAATTTACTTGTTTGGTTACTCCTGGCTTATTTCCAGTGTTTGCTACTTTTTTACCTGCAAGTTTATTTATAAGGGTACTCTTACCAACATTAGGTATTCCTATTACACCAATTTTAATCTCTTTATCTTTTAAACCTTTTTCTTTTCTTTTATCTTGAATTGGTTTTACTACTTCATTTGTTAGTTTTATTAGTTTTTTATAGTCTTCATTATTAGTTAAATCAATAAGTATTACTTTATAACCCTTTTCTTCATATAATTTAACCCATTTATTTGTTTCTTCTAAATCACATAAATCTTTTTTAGTCATAACTAAAATACGTGGCTTATCTTTTAACACACTTTCCATATCTTTTAATTTTGAAGATAGAGGCATTCTTGCATCCACACATTCATAAATTATATCAATCAAATTTATTTTTTCTTTTATTTCTCTTTTGGCTTTTACCATATGACCTGGATACCAATTGATACTAGTTGACGATAAATCTTTTATTTCACTATTGTTTTCTCTTTTATCTTTTCTTTCTTTTCTTTTTTGATACATATTCATTTTAATCACTTCCTTTTAATCATTTCACTACTTTATTCCAGTAACTTTTATCGATAAAATCAACATAATCGTCTTTATATTCTTCAATCGATTCATCGACATTAATCCAATACACACTTGTTAATATTCCATCATATGGATCAATTTCAGTTCTTTCTAACTTTCCACCTAATGCTTCCATAGTTTTACTTGAACCTAGATTTTCCACATCACAATCTAACATCACTTTATCCAACCCTATTTTTTTTGCTTCCATTAATCCAAGATATAAATTAATTTTATTATACCCTTTTCTTCTTTCAGTAGGTCTTATTCCATAACCAATATTTCCACCAAATTGTTTCATTTTTTCTGTCAAATTCCATCTGATATTTATAGTTCCAATTATTTTATTATCATTTTTTCTAATTAACAAAAAAGTCTTTCCTTGACATCTGCCAATTTTTTTAGCATATTCTTCATATTGCATATTTAAACACATTTCAAGTGCCTGTTCAAATGTGTATCCATCTAATATTTTATCCAACGATCCAGTTCCATTAATGTCTGATTTATATTCTACAAATTCATTTATATAATCTATTATTTCGTTTTTACGTTCTAAAGATGGTGTTTCTAAATAAAACTTTTTGGCTAAATCATTATCATTCATAATAATACCTCCTATTGGCTTGGTTATTTCAACAGCCCAAACTTTAATTCTTTTTTATGGCTCATATTCTGAATTTTGTTATTTTTTTAATTTACTATATCTCTAACTGCAATAATCATTTCAAGGTTACATATCTTTACTGATTTTTAGAAAATTCAGTTGCTTTTTTAGAATTAATTCTATAACCCACAGCAATTATGGCATCTAAACTATAAATAGTCGTGTTATATTTTTTTCCATCATCGGCTGTTAACGAGCATTTCTCGGTAACTGATTTTTTATCTAAATATTTATCTTCAAAAATATGCTTCAAGTGTAAACTTATATTATCTGTAGAGCATTCAAAAACTTTTGACATTCCTTTTTGTGATAACCATAAAGTTTCATCTTTATAAATTGCATCTACAACGATATCACCATTATTATCTTTATATATAATTAATTTATTATCTTCCATCAATATTCTCCTTTCCTCTAGTTTTTCTCTTTATATTCTAAAACTTTTGAAAGTTCTCTAGCATACCAATATTCATTTTTCATATTCATCTATATATTTAATATTTTCAAAAATATTGTTAGTATGTTTATCTCCAATTTTCTTCATTATAGTCTCCTTTACAAAAAGTTATTATATCATTTTTTTGTTATATAAGATAGCTATTTTGTTTATTTTTAATATTTTCTTTACACTAATTTTTGGTTAACATTTTTATTCATATTTCCACTTTTCTTTTTTAATGTAGTTATCATAACATATGATTAGCACTATTGCAAGTTATTTGCTAAAAATTTCATATTTTTTTTAAAAGAAAAAAATTCTCATCAAAAATTTATCTGAGAATTTTTATTTTATCTATCTTTTTTACTATCTTTAATTGTCTTAAAATAAAAATTTTTTAAACTATAATTTCTTTCTAAATGCTTAAAATAAACTTTTAATTGCTCTTGTTTTTTTGCATCTGCAACACTACTTAACATCATATCAATCATTGTATTATTAGTAATAACATTACTTTGAACATTGTTATTAAACATATATGTCATATATTCATTGTTAACAAGAATAGTATATCCATAAAACTTATCAGCTTTATAAAGGAAAAATACATTATCTAGTTTGTCCGAGAATAAAATTATAATCGGAGATTTAATAATTAAATTTTTAATAGTTAACTCATCTAAACCAACGCTTTTTAAATTTTCTTTTAATTTAGATAGCAGTTCATAAGAGAATAAATATAAATCAGAATTTATTTCTTTTAGATAATCATTACAAACTACAGCCATTCTTAAATTTTTAGCTAAAGCATCAAACTCTTTACTTGTTAGACCAAAAGTTATCCTAAAGATTTGATATATTGGATTTTGTTTATTGGCATCTTTAATAGATAAGTTATCATCTCTATCTTTGAGATACTTTATAGTAAAACTATTTATTACATCTACAGCATTCATAAACTTCTTCCTTTCTTATCAAGCAACCCTCTTATTTCATTTAAATTATATTGCAAAATGGTTTTTACAACTAATTTTACTTCTCGTGGAACTTCTTTTTTAGTTTTAAATTCAATATTTTGAAACATGTTTTCTATGGCATTTTCATCTATTCTATTTATTATTTCTTCTAATTTTATTAAAATTTCATCAGATGAATGATTGATAAATTTAGCAATTAAGTTTTCTTTTTTTTCTCTATTTTTAACATCATTCATTTCAACTTTTAATCCTGGAGCCCCACTATTAATTGATTGTGCTAACATTTCAGTAACGCGTATTCTTTTTGGTTCACTTAGCTTTTCATCCATAAGTTTAATTGCTCTTTCATAAATTATTGGTACACCATTTTTCCTATTTAAACAAAATATTCCTGAATTATCGTAAGCGCTAGCTAGTTTTATTTCATTAGTATTTTTATCAATAATAACACTCCAGTTATCCGCATGTCTATCTCCATGTGATGTAAGTATATCAAATATAAACATATTTATCAAATCATTCATAAACCCTTCTATATCTAATTTTAATTTAAACATAGTGGAATAAATTTCAATTATTGACCACAGGTCATATAAGTTGTTTGTTAAAAGAATTCCTTTTTCTCTTTTTTTAGGATTAAAATCTTCATTATACATCATTTCAACATCTTCAAATAATTGAAAATATTTATATATTGTTTCATCTTTAGAAATATCACTATTATTTTCATAACAATCTATACTTGTAGTAATAACTAAAATAATTAAATCATTACTAAATTCAACTTTAGAATTATCATCTAACAAAAGATATTCAGAATAGTTATTTATATTATATTTTTTTAATAAATTTTTAAACTCATTTAAAAGATAAAATAAAATTAGAATATAATCAGTGTAAACAGTTGATATTATTTCTGAACCAGATACCATTGTTTCTCTGTCTTCATTTACAATACTTTTAGTTATAACACCAAAGTTACCATTATAAATTGCTAAATCGTATGATGCACAGTTCATACCTAGTAATTTGGCAAATTCATAACCAATTAATTCTGCATAGTCTTCATAGGTTTCAGGATATATATCTTTATACATCATTTTATGGTTATTAAACCAAAATTTATTTTTCCTAGCTCCACGTTGTTCTATGTCACTAAATTTTATTACTTGCTCTTCTTTAGCTTTATTTATATTTATTCTGCCATTTTCTCTATATTTCTCTAAGTCCATATATTAACCTACCTCATTTAATTTATCATATAATTCTTCTTTTAGTAATTTACTTCCTAAATCATAAGCATCTTTAACATTCATTTCATGTCCAACTTTTTCTTCATCTAAAGCCTTTTCTTTTATTATATCCCAGTTGATATGGGGATATTTATTTTTAGTTTCCTCACTTATCTTTGATAAACATTCACCGATTTTTATAACTCTATTTATAACTTTATTAAATTCGTTTGTATCATTAAAGAAAAAAGTTTCATCTTTATCTTTAGTTATTACTTCTATTCATTTATGTACTCAATTATATTTTTTATTATTTCTTCTAAAAGTTCATTTTCTACGATATACATATTTTTTACCTCTTTCATATAGTCTTATTATACCATGTTAGAAGAAAAGAAAAAAGAGTGTTATCACCCTTAATTACAAGTATACATATTTCCTTTGGCATAATCAGATTTAATACTTTCTAAAGTCATCTTACTAACCATATCTTTATTATAATCACTATTTATGTCTGCGACTTTAGTCATTATAATAGAATTTTTGGTAGTTGTAATTTCACAACTTTTAAAGCCATATTCTTCATATTCTCCACAACTATAAGAAGATTTTTCTTTATCCATATTGTAACCATCAACCACATATTCATAAGTATGAATTTCATAAAAACCTAATAATTTGCTTCCATCTTTGGTAAAATCATAAATCTTACTAATTTTTTCATTGATAACAACTGGACTATTTTCTCTTTCTTTCATTTGTTCTTGAGTAAATCTTCCAGCATTCTTATTATCTAAATCAAACTTTTTGATTTTTTCTACTCTTGAACACTCAAACTTATTTGTATAACTTATTTCTTCTGGCTTAGTTATATTTTCTTTTGTTTCTTTTTTAGAATCACAACCTGCAAGTAAAAGAACAGCCCCTAAAAAAATTAAAACTTTCTTCATCTTGTTTCCTCCTTATCTTTTTTAATTATAACAAATTAAAAAGAATAAAACAATTACTTTCTTATTAATTTTAAAACCATTACTGGACCTTCTAATTCTAATTCATTATTTCTTTTAGCTCTGGCACAATGTAATAAAAGTTCTAAACTTCTATAGTTAACATTTAATTTTAATTGTAACATTTTTATAGCTAAATCTTTGATTTCTTCATCTAATTCTTGAGGATATTCTCCATCATTCATATATTTTTCAATTAATGCAGTCGCTTTATTTATTTTTTCATTTCCTTCATTATTAGATTTTAATTCTGTCATTTTTCTTTCATATAATTCTTTTTGTAATTTAAAAATAAATGTTTCATTATTTTCTATAGTTGTCATTAACTTATCAAGTTTACTATTTAATATTTCAGCCGTACTATCTATTTTATCAAGTTCTTGACTTATTTTTTTGTTACTTTTTGATATTTTCCTTAAAAGAAATAACAAAATAAGACTAGATACTAAAGCAAAACTAGGCATAAAAATTGCTACTCCAAGACTCAATAAACTCATAGCAATCGCTGATATACTGTTATTTTTTCTTTTTTGAGTTTCTACATTAAACCAAAAGGTTAAATCTTCGGCATTTGCTTGCATTTCTGTTAAATATTTATTTTTAAGTTCAAGATTAGTAGAAAATAATTTATCTAAATCTTCTAATGATAAATTGTTTTCTTCTGTAACTTGGTTAAATATTTCATTTATTCTTTTTTCAAAAAATTCTAATCTTTCAAAATTTATTCTTTCCATAATTTCCCCCGTCTTTCTAGCTAAAATTCTATTTCATAATCTTTTAAAGTACTCTTAACTTTATTAATAAACTTTTTATCTTTCGTTGCTATTACTTTTTTCTTTAACTTCTTCATATTTAAATCATCTCTAACTGCACTTATTAATTCGATTAGATAATAATCATCTCTTTTTTCAATAAAATAATCTTCAATTAAAGAAAAATCTTTATTCTTTTCATTATAATTAAAAGCTAAACGCCATAACCATTCTCTTTCATCATTTTCAATTCCTACTTTTACTATTTTATCAAATTTCTCTTGACTTATTTGAGGTGGCATAGGAACACTTATATACTGAGCTATAAATTCCAATAATTCATAATCATTTAGTAAATCGCAATAGTAGTTAATTAAGTCATTATCTGCAAGTAAAGTAAATAAACTTTCATAAAGTTTACCACCATCTTTAACTTTCTTTTTATCTTCTAATAAACCTTCTCTTATTTTTAGAAACTTTTCTTTTAATTTATTTTCTAAAGTATTATTCTGTAAAATCTTATCTATACCATTAACATATTTTTCATTGATTTCTAACCTATTTTTCTCAATTTCATCAACTTCATTTGGAATTTTATCTTTTATACTTTTGATATCATCAATAAGTTTTTTAATGGATACTTTTTCCTCATCAGTAAAATTATTTAAATCTAATTCTTCTAGAGATTCTAAAAGTTCATCACTATTTATAAATCTATTAATATATTTATACATTAAACTAACTAAATCCATTATTGCACCGTGCCAATTTTAGTAAATGGAAATAATCTAAATACTATTTTACCTTTTATTTCACTTTTTTTAATTGGTCCGAAATATCTAGAGTCTTTACTAATTAATCTGTTATCTCCGAGAATAAAATATTCATCATCTTCTAAAGTGACTTTATCATAATCACTAGTTTCGCCATAAGCATACTCATCATCAATTACTTTATCATTGATATATATTTTACCTTTTTTAATTGCTACAGTTTCCCCAGGAAGACCAATTACTCTTTTAATTATTTTTTCATTATCTTTTTCTTCATCAAGAACAATTATATCAAGTCTATTTATACTACCTAATTTGTATAGTAATAAAATATCTCCATTTTTTAAAGTATTCTTCATACTATCACCATCAACTCTAACTGGAGTTATTATAAACGTTCTAATTAATACCACAACTAATACAATTACAATATATGGTATTATCTCTTTTATTATCTTCATATTTCTCCTTTAAACGAAAGAAAGGAAAGAATTAACTTCTTTCCTTAACTTTATATTCTTTACGCATTCCTTTGATAAAGTTAAGTTTTGCACGACGAACTTTACCTTTTTTGATTACAACAATTTTGTCAATTGTTGGGGCATTTACTGGGAATATTCTTTCTACACCAACAGTACCACTTTTTTTACGAACTGTAAATGTTTCAGAAACTCCTCCACCTCTTTTAGCGATTACTAATCCTTCAAAAGATTGGATTCTTTCCTTTTTTCCTTCTTTTACCCAAACATCAACTCTAACTGTGTCCCCAACTCTAAATTCTGGAACATCTTTACGAATATGTTTTTCAGCAATTTTGTCAACTAAATTTGCCATTTTTTACCTCCTTATTTTATTACCTATAATCATATAAAATATTTATAGCGGATTATATACCTTTTTTGGGTCAACAATATATTATCATAAATTTCTAAACTATGCAAGCTAAAATAAACGAATTAGGTCTTGAATTGTTATATAAAACATTAAAAGTAGTAATAATATAAATCCTATTGTATGACATATATTTTCAAATTTAGCATTAACGGGTTTTCTTCTTATAGTTTCAACTATTAGGAAGAATACTCTACCTCCATCAAATGCTGGGAATGGTAAGATATTAATAAATCCAACATTAATTGATAAAAAAGCAGTTAAATAAATCATATAATTTAAACCTAAAGCTACTCCATCATCTACAACTTTATACATTCCAACTGGTCCAGATAAAGCACTCGTAGAAATCTTACCTGTTAAAAGGCCTCCAACTGTTAACCACATTGATTCAACAATACTACCAAACTTTTGAAATGCATATTTAATTGATGCAAAGAACCCTGTTGCTTTATAACTTTCTACTTCCACTCCAAAAACTTGTTTTTCATTGCCATCAGCATCTTTTTCAACTTTTGGAACTACTTTATAAGTATCTTTGCTTCCATCTTCATGTTTTACTTCAAATGTATAATAATCATTTTTATTTTTCATAACTAGTATTATTTGAGCAACATCCCAGGTTGATACTTTATGGTCATTAATAGCAATAATTGTATCTCCAGATTTAATACCAGCTTCAGCCATTGGATAATTTTCTACTGCATTTTTAACTACAGGTTTTAGAGTTGTTCCACCCCAGATTAAGCTACTTATAAATAAAAGTACTATTGCTAAAATAAAATTATTTACGACTCCAGCAACTAAAATTATTAATCTTTGCCACCAAGGTTTATTGCACATATAATCTTCTTTTTTGATTTTTTCATCGGCATCTTCATAAACTTCACCAGCCATGGAAACAAAACCACCGATTGGAAAAGCTCTGATATTATAATCTATTTTATCTTTTCCTTTGTGAGTATGAATAATTGGTCCCATTCCAATTGAAAATTCATAAATATGAACCTTAAACTTTTTGGCCCAGATGAAATGTCCAAATTCATGAACTAAAATAATTATTCCTAAAATAAATATTAATATAAGTATTGATACAATCCACATAATTTAAGCCTCCTTAAAACATAAGTAAAAATATGTATGTAATAAAAACAAATATACTACTATCAAGTCTATCTAAAATACCACCGTGTCCTGGCATTATATTTGAATAATCTTTAATACCATTTTCTCTTTTAATTCTACTCATTATCAAATCTCCGATTTGACCTACAATTGATAAAACAATCGTAATAATAACAACCTTTAATGTAATACTACCAATTAAAAATCTATAAAGAATAATACCTGATACAGAACCTAAAACTAATCCACCGATGGAACCTTCCCAAGTTTTATTTGGACTAATACTTACACACATTTTAGTTTTGCCAAATTTTGAACCTATAAGGTAAGCAAAAATATCATTAACCATTGGTATTATTAGTAAGAATAAAAATGTATTTAGACTTCTTAATCTAATTGTTAAAAAGGCATTAAATACTAATCCTAAAAATAAAATTGCACCTAGTAAAAAGAAAGCATCTTTACTACTATATTCCTCTTCTTTATAAAATACTGTTGGTACAATCATAAATAAACTAATCATAGCTATTATTTGATAAGTAAATCCTTTATAAATTGAAGTTCCATCATTACATAGTATTAAAGTTAACAACGATATTAAACCTAAAAATACCATCATATTAGGAATTTTTCCATGAGATGCAGGTAAATCAATTATTTCTTTATACCCTAAAGCTGCAATTACACAAATTCCTAGAGTATAATATATTCCCCCTAAAGCTATTAAAGGGACTACTATTATTAATGCTACTATAGCACTTATTATTCTTGTTTTCATATATCCTCCGTTATTTAAATTATTTTTCTATATTAAATTATACCTAAAAATATTGTTAATGTAAACCATTTTAGCATATTATTTAACATGAATGATGTCGAAAAAAAACTAAAAAGATTAAAAAATGAAGATATAATTTGGATTATATATTTTTTTATTGTAGTTTTTGCACTTTATTCTAATAAATTAGACAGAGATTATTTATTAAAAAAAGATAAAGAAGCATATAAAAGAGAAAAAAGTATTAATATTACAATTTTCTTTGTAGCTTTCTTTATCTATTTGTATTTTTTACTTCTTTTAACTGAAGATATTGGTAGTATGGAAAAGAATTTTAATGATGAAAATTATAGGTCAACATTCATTCAACTTATTGCAGCGATTTTATTTTTAATCGGTGGTGCCATTTATTTAATTAATGAAATTGTAAGAAAAGATGATGCCTTAGATGTTGGTTTAATATAATTATCTGGTAAAATAACGATAAGTCTTATGTAATTCTAAATTTGTTTTAGTAATACTTGCAAGACTTGTTACGGTTACCACTTGATAACCATCAGCATAAAGATATGGTAATAAATACTCTATAGCATCAACACTAGACTCATGAATATCATGAAATAAAATTATACTTCCATCATTAGATTTTTCTAAAACATATTCTTTTAAATATTCTTTATTTTTATGTCTCCAGTCTTCGGTATCAACATTCCATAATATAAATGTTGCATCAAGACTTTCTTTGATATTTTCATTAATGCTTCCATATGGTGGTCTTATTAAATGAAAAGTATTACCCGTAATACTTTGTAAAACTTCATTACTTTTAGTAAATTCTTCTTTTATATCTTCTAATTTTTCTCTTTTAAAACTTTTATGATTATATGAGTGATACCCAATTTCCATTTTGTTATCATATACTTTTTTTACTTCATCTTTATATATAGATAATTTCTTCCCTAACATAAAAAATGTAGCACGAGCTTTATTATCATTTAAAATATCCACTAACCTACTTGTGTAAGGTCCCGGTCCATCATCAAATGTTAATGCCACTATTTTTTTGTTTAAATCTATTTTATTACCATCTTCATTTTCATATGTTTTATCTAACTTAACTGTTATATCCATACATTCTTTTATTTCATTAAAATTAACATGTAAAGATAATTCTTCATTTATAAATGGTTCTATCAGATAATCATAATAATAAATTATTAACTCATTTTCTTTTACATAATAAGCATTAGTTTTATCATTTTTACTTAAGACATCTGCTATAAATTTGGGATATTTTAAATAAAGCAATTCTGTTACTTTATCCCAGAAGTCTACTACTTTTTCTGGTTTTATAATATTTTCAATACTTACTTCTTCTCCAGTTTTAAAATTAAATAACTTTGATATATATCTATCATCTTCTAAGCTAACTACATTTACATATTTATAATCTATTTCTCTTTCTTCTACTAAGTTACTTATACTTTTTACATAATCATTTATTATGTTATTTTTTTCATTTAAATTTGTAACAGGCACAGCATAAGAAAAGACTTTAAATGAAGAAAAGGCCATAGGTATTACTATGACGATTAAACTTAAGAATATTACACTTTTCTTTAATTTTAATTTTTTTCTTTTCTTCATTATGTTGCTCCTTATTAGATATTTTTTATATTTTTCTTTTTAAATACAATAAATGATGTTACAATCATAATAAAAAAATATACTAAACACACAATAATTGCATGTGTTATACTTGGTCCGTATGGATTTGTTCCTCCGAATAAATAATAATTAAATTCCCAGTTAGTTGTTACAAAATAATTTAAGAATTTAAATTTATCCATAGTTGCAAACATATTGACTATTTGTGAACCAATCACTCCAGCGAAAGTAATCACTATTGCAAGGGCTGTGTTACCAATAATTGTTGATACTGCAAAAGCTAGAGTTACAAGTAGTATTATTTGTGGAAGTGTTGCTGCAGTATATAATAATACATATTTAAATAAGCTCATTACTTCCAATGATTTTGTTGCTAAATTATATTCTACAACATGATGGCTTAGAGAACCAAAACCTAGGAATAAACCACCAATAAATATTTGCATTAAGTACGCAATAACTATAAAACAAAGAGTTGAAATAATTACAGTTATAAATTTAGCAAGTAAAATACTACTTCTTTTATAGGGAGTTATTAGCAATGATTTAATTGTTCCTTTGTTATATTCTTCACTTACTATAGCTCCAGCAATCATAACACCAAACACAAGGATTAGGAAGATATATTCACTATAAAAGTTAGTCATTAAATATCTTAAATCACTTGTATTATTAATATCCTCTTTATTTTCTAAAATATACCTACTTTTATAATACCCTTTTACAGCTTCTTCTAAGTCTGATTTAGTTGTTTTATTAGTAGTAGTTTCATAAGTTTTAACAGAACTTGCTGAATTTCTAACACTATTAATAGCATCATTTATATAATCATTTTTATAACTCACATTTTCTTTTAATCGATATTCATACATTTCTATTGCTACTTTAGTTACAAAAATATTATTTTCTAATTCTTTTTTATCTTTATCACTTGCATATTTTAAACTTTCTTCCAAACTTTGTAAGTTTTCTTTTTCTTCAGCTAAATCTTTATTTACAAAGTATTTCCAATCATCTTTAGAAATTGCTTCTTTAGCTTCATTATAAACTTTAGTAATATTTTCATCTTGGTCATTATAATAATAATTTGATATTATATTATACATATCATCCATTACATAATATTGCCATGTTTTATCATCATACTTTGTGTATAATGCATTCATTTCTTCACTTATTTTGGCATCAATACCACTTGAATTAGTTCCATCAAAATAATTTTCAGTATAACTATAATAAATATTATTTTTACTCATTATAAATGATACTAAAACCATAAATAAAGCTGTTATAATTATAACAATATAAGTACTTTTCTTATGTAATATTTTAAATAATTCATTTTTTATTAATTTAAACATTTTTCTTACCTCCAGTCTTCTTTAAGAAAGCTTCTTCTAGAGTTAATTCTTGCATTTTTACTTCATAAACATCAATATTTTCTTTAACTAACTTTTTAACTATTTTAGCAATACTTTCTTTATCTCCATTAAAACTAAACTTAGTTTTACTTACTTCATATATACCTTCAAAATCTAGTTTTTCAGTAGAACTTACCGTAAAGACATATTTGTTATCATTATTTTTAAATTCTTTTACTTCACTTGTTTCAATAATTGTTCCATTATCTATTATGAGAACTTTATTACAGAAGCTTTCTAGTTCTGCTAAGTTATGACTAGATATTAAAATACCCATTCCTTCTTTAGCTAGTTTTTTTAAAAGATTTCTTAAATCTTTAATTCCTTCAGGGTCTAAACCATTAGTTGGTTCATCTAATATTAAAATGTTTGGTTTATTAATTAGAGCTCTGGCAATTCCTAGTCTTTGACGCATTCCTAAAGAATATTTGCTAACTTTATCATGAATTCTAGTTTCTAAATCAACAAGTTTAACAATATCTTTAATAGCTTCATCACTAATATTTTTGTACATATTTGCAGTTAGTTTTAAGTTATCCCAACCACTTAAGTACATGTAAGTATCGGGATTTTCAACAATTGCTCCGACTTTTTCAATGGCTTTAACAAAGTCCTTTTTAATATCATAACCATTGATATTAACACTTCCTTTATCAATTCCTTGTAATCCTAATATTAGTTTTATGGTAGTTGTTTTACCACTTCCATTCGGACCAATAAAAGCTAATATGTCACTTTCATCAAGTTCAAATGAAACATTTTTTAGTATTTGTTTTTTTCCAAAACTTTTGCATAAGTCTTGACATTCCAATAATTTTTTCATGTTAATCTTTCCTTTCATCAATTATTCTACCATAAAAAAAAAGATATGTATATATACTTTACGTATACTTTACATATCTTTTATCTTTTAAAACTTTTTAAATAAACATCTTTTAATCTATCACTTGAAACATGAGTGTAAATTCCAGTTGTACTTAGATTGGCATGCCCTAAAAGTTCTTTCACAGTTTTAATATCTGCACCATTATTAAGTAAATGTGTAGCAAAAGTATGTCTTAAAGTGTGCGGTGTAACATGAGTTTTAATAGATATGTGTTTCATAATATCTTTTACAATTAATTCAACTTCACTGATTGTTAATTTATCACCATTTTTATTTTCAAATAAATATTTATTACACTTTCTTTTACTTAAGTAACTCTTCATATAATTACTTGCATAATCTCCATAATATACAATACGTTCCTTACTTCCTTTACCCATTATTCTTATCATATTATTGGTAAAATCTATATCTTTTATTTTAATATTTATTATTTCACTAACACGACAACCAGTTGAATAAAACATTTCTATTAATAATCTTCTTTCTAATCCTTCAATAGTTGATGTATCAATTGAATTAAGTAATTCTTCCATTTCATTATAATTTAAATAGTTAGGTAATTTCTTTTCTAACTTAGGATTTTTAACATTTTTAAATATATTACTACTTACTTTGCCTTCATCAAGTAAATAATTGTAAAATGTTCTTAATGTACTTATTCTTCTAGAAATAGTACTATTTTTTAACTTACAACTATCTAAATACTTTAAATAATCTCTTACATCTTCATTATTTATATTTAAATAATTCTTCTTACTTTTTTCTAAAAATCTAAAAAAATCAGTTAAATCTAACTGATAACTTTTTATAGTAAGTTCTGAATAATTAAGTTCATTTTTTAAGAAACCAAAGAATTTATCTACTTGTACCTCTTTCATTATTTCTATCCCCCATAACTTTTTTTAGTTCATCAAACTTTATTCTTAAATCTTCAAGTTCTCTTTCGGCTTGAATTTTATCTTGTCTTAACTCCATTACTTCTTGATGAAATGTATTTGGATTTTTCATCTTTTCATCGCAAAAGTTAATATCATGAACTAATTCAACTATTCTTATATTCATTTTATTTAGTTCATCAGCAATTAACATAGTAATATCAGCATCACTTAAAGGGTTCATTAAAGCAACTTCTTCATCTGTTAAGCCATCTGTTTCCTCTTTGTGTAACATTCTATATTCTTCTACTAGTAACCCTTGATATTCTTTCTTTTTTGCTTCAAAATCCATTACTCCTCCGCCTTTTCTATACGTATTAATCCATTTAATACTTTTTCTAAATTGCCATCTTGACTTTCTTTTAAATTTACATATGTTACTTTGGCATCCCACTTTTCTGTTATTTCATTAGTTGTAGATATTTCTCTACTTTTAGTAATGTAATATCTTCCTAGCCCTTCAGTTATATCAAAACCACTTATTTCATTGTTTTTACCATCTTTAATTGTGACATATTTTAAACCTTCAATTTCTTTTACTTCATTTCCATCTGGGTCATATACATTTAGTAAAAGTTCTGGAGTTTTACTAGCAGTGGAGTATGTTAAACTATTATCACTTATTTCTAAGTATAAATTATATTTTAACTTAGATACTTCTGTACCATTTTCTCTTTTTAAAAATACACTTGCATATGTTTCACCGGTTAAGTTATCCATACCTTCAGTAAAGTTTTCAGTAGTTGGATTTATATATATCGGCGAACCAATATCAAACATAATGTAATTTAATGTTGCTGCTTCAACATCAACTTTTGGAGAAATTCTTGATACTTTTATATAGGTAAAATGAGCATAAGTTGCTCCGATTACCAGCACAGTTAGCGCTATAACGTAAATAATTAATATAATATTTGTAGCTTTTTTGCTCACTCTTATCACCTTTCTTTTTATTTATATAATTTTCTAATTTATACGAATTGGATTAGATACCCATTGTTGTTATTCATATTGAATGCATTGTTCGAATTGTCCGCGTTACATATTGGTCTTACATCACAAAGAATGCCAATTCGCCTACTGCTATAATTGCTCCTACGTCGCAACTTCGGCAGCCATTGTTCTACAAAAATTTGCTGAACCGTTTACTTTCTGTTATATTTTTTCACCCCGTTTGCCTAGCACGAGAACGCGCTAGACAAACAATGTGACCGAACTTTAGTTTATCCTCACAGGGTCACTCATACTTCCTGACCCTGATACATAGGTTGTGGAAGACAAAAGATTGAAGGACGGACGCACCGCATTGCTATTAGTCACATCGCTGCGGCCGACATTGCCAGTGCTATCCACATAGAACGCAAGATCCGTACCGCCACGACTGCTCAAAATAGTCCATTCGTCAGAACCTAAATATAACCAATTTTTTGATGTATTACTATTATAATCCATTAAATATTTTGTCCATCCACTTGAGTCTGCTGCAAATCCATAATCAGTTACATACATTAATCCTATTTTTTTATCTACTGTTGTACTTGATGCACTACTTCCCACTTCATATTGATATGCAATCTTAGGTACATCATTTAAGTATATATCATTTCTAGCACCTGCGACTTCAACTTTCCATGTTGTTGTTGCGATTTTATCGGCTAATGTTCCTAAACTTGTTAAATATTCTCCATTTAAATATGTATTTAAACTTGATGTTGACCATGTATTTGAACCATTTGTATCCCAATTTTGAATTCCTCCTATTGATTTTGCTCTTATTACTTTTGTTTTGTCTCCAAATACTCCTATTATTCTAAATAAATTTGCATCTGGACATGTTGTTGTATCTGAACCTAAGCAAATATAATTATTTACACTATTTGATGCTCCAGCATATCTATAGCTATTGTCTCCAGCTCCGTTAGCTAGTGTACTATCGTGATAATATAATGTATTGTCTTTTCCATTCATTGATAAAATACATGAATTTAAGGTTTGTCCATTCGAACATACATCAGCCATTGTTATACTTTTAGCTTCTTTTTGAATTAATATTTGACCTCTAAAACTCTTACCTGCATTTGCCGATTGGTCTGCGTTATAATTTACAAATGTTACTGTTATATTCCACTCTTCTGTTTTTGCTGGATTTGCTGTTATTTCTCTATTATCAAATAATGTAATTACTCCACTTTTTGTTGTTATATCAAAACCAGATATACTTGCACCTTTGCCATCTGTTACTGTCTTATATGTTAGACTTGTTATACTTGTTATTTCGTTTCCACTTGTATCTTTTATTGTTAAAAGTAATTCTGGTGTATTTTCATCTTGTGTATATGTAAATGTATTTTCAGATATATTTAAATACAAATTATAATGGTCTGTTGCTGTGTTTGTTTTGTTGTTGGCAGTAAGAATAGCTTTTGCAAATGTACTTCCAGTTTGATTACCTTTTCCTGATGCAAAGTTATCTTGATTTAATGAAAAACTTATTGGGGCTCCGGTTTCAAAAGAAAAAACATCTACAGTATAAGTTTTAACTGTTGCAGAAGTTTGAGCAGAAGTATTCCCTTGAGCTGCAAAATAAGCAAATGATGCCCCAATTACTAAAATAGCAAGGGTAACTATGGCAATAATACTTAATATTATTTGTTTTTTATTTTGCATTGATACTCACCTTCTTACCTTAATTATAATTATATAATAAAATGGTATTTTATTCAATAAAAATTTTTATATTTTATAGCAATTCTTCTAACTTTTAAAATTTTGTTAGTTTAAAAAGTTCATAACTAAATCAATTATTACTTCTTTTTCTTTTGGGTTTGACTGTGCAATAAGTAATGTTAAAGAAGCTAAAGTATTATTATCAATAGTTTGATTATTATCCTTATATAATATGTCATAAAAGCTTAAAAAGTAGATAAATAATGTTGCTGCTATTCTTTTATTTCCATCAACAAAAACATGGTTTTTTACAATCATATATAGGAAATTAGCTGCTTTTTCTTCAACACTTTTATATACATCTACTCCATCAAATGTTTGATAAATATTACCAATAATTGCTTCTAAACCTTTATTTCTTTCAATTGCAAATATATCACTTTCTTCATTAAATCTTAATTTGTTAATTATCTTTATACAATCGTCATATTTTATTTGTTTTTCACTATTACTTCCTTTAGGTTTTTCTAAAGTTTTGTGGTCATAATCATCTAGTAGGTCTAAGGCTTTAGAATATTTTCCAATTACTTTTAAAATTTCTTTTGCATCACTATTTTCAAATTTTTCATCTACTCTATTAGCTATGTCAATTAACTTAACTGTCTTTTCTAAATACTCTAATCTTCTTTGATTTATAGCATAACCTTTTAACATATAATCTTTTAAAATTTTATTTGCCCATTTTCTAAAAACAATACCATTTTGTGATTTAACACGATAACCAACACTAATTATCATATCTAAATTGTAATATTCTACTTGATAAGTTTTACCATCTTTTGCAGTTGTCGCAAATTTTGCGACAACTGAATTATCTAGTTCTTCATTTAAAGCATTATTAATATGTTTACCTATTGTTTTAATATCTCTATCAAACAAAATGGCTAATTGTTCACGATTTAACCATACGGTTTCATCCTTCATATTTACTTCTAATTTAACACTTTGATTTTCAAATAAAATTATTTCATTTTTCATAAACACTTAACCTCCGAATTTTATTGTACCCCAAATTTTCTTTTTATTTTCATAATCATAAAACTAATTTTAGTATATCACAAATTTAGTATTTAGCAAAATTTAGTATTTAAAAAACGTAGAAAGTTATTAACACTATCTACGGTTCATTAACATAAACACTTAATTATCATTTTTTGAAAATAAACATCCACAATAATCTTGGCGATATAAGTTATATTCTTTGGAATATTCTATTGATTTTTTATAACCATCACCTTTTTTAAAGTCACTAAATAAGTATTTTATATTATATTTATCTTGTAAAATACTCCCTAATATATTTATTTGTTTACTATTTTTATATGGACTTACTGTTAGGGTTGTTCCAAAATAATCATAGTTTAACTCTTTGGCTTTTTTGGCAGTTGCTTCAAGTCTTATTCTAAAACAAACTGGACATCTAGCTTGTCCTTCTTTTTCTTGTTCTAAACCCACTACACTATTTCTAAAAATATTATTATCGTAATCACAATCTAAAAAATTAATATTTTCATGTTTAAATTCTTTTATAAATCTAATTTGTTCATTTTTTCTTTTTAAATATTCTTCGTATGGCTCAATATTTGGATTATAATAAAATACTGTTATATTAAAGTATGGTGCTAAAAAACTAAGCACTTGGGTAGAACATGGTCCACAACAACTATGAAGTAATAATTTTGGCTTATAATCTAATTCTTTTATTAATTTAATTAATTCATTCTGATAATTCATCTTTTGTTTCTTCCTTTTCTTTTATTAAATCAAATGGTTGAAATACAACTCCTTTACTTGTACTATCTAAATTTAATATTCCTTTTTTATTTTCATCTAATGTTGTATATATCTCTTCATATTTATTTAAATTATTCATATTTGCTAAGTTAATATATACATAATTACCATCATTCATTCTAAGTAAAAATCTATTTTTATCTATTACTTTTTCATTCTTTATATCTGGTGAATATTCTATTTCACTGACATGTTTTAAAATGTCTATTTTAATATTACTTAATTTTTTTATTAAATTATCATAAATATCACTCGGTGTATAATTAATAAGTATAGGTATATTTAAAGTATTTTTTATATTATCTATTTTACTTCCATCTTCAAAAACATATACTTTTTCTAAAGCATTATAAAATAATACATTTTGTTCAGTTACTGTTATTAAAAGAGTTCCATTTAAATATTTGTTTATTTTAACACTCTTTATAGCTTTATTTTCTAAGATATTGTTTTTTACTTTTTTTGTATTTAAATTAAATATTTTATTATAACTTTTTATATTTCCATCATTAATTATATTGTTATCTGTAATAGTATTATTTCCTTTTATAACAATACTTTTTATAGGTAAATTAAAATAATAATAAAAAGCCATTATAAATAAATATAATGTTAGTAATATTACTAATAAGGCTTTTTTATTTAGTTTCTTTTTTACCTTTTTTTCCATTATTTCACCACTTTACTATTATTTGTTCTAGTTCTAAATCAATATTCTTTTGGTTCTTTACTTCTTCTTTTACTTTATTTATTAAATCTTTTATATCTTTACTTGTGGCATTATTTTCATTAATAATAAAATTTGCATGTTTATTACTTACTTTTGCACCACCTACTGAAATATTTTTTAAGTTACATTCATCAATTAATTTACCTGCTGATAAGCCATTTGGATTTTTAAATACTGAACCTGCTGATGGATATTCCAAAGGTTGGCTATTTTTTCTTTTTTCTAAATTTTCTTTTATAATTTCCCAGGCTTTTTTAGTATCTCCTTTTTCTAATTTAAATATGGCACCGATGATAATTATATTACTATTTTTAAATTCTGTATTACGATATTCATACTTAATATTTGTTTTATTTATAAGGGTCACTAAATTATTTTTTAATACTAAAACAGCTTTTAAATCATCAAATATTTCTGTACCATTTGCTCCGGCATTACCAATTATTGCTCCACCAAGTAAACCGGGAATACCATAAAGATTTGCAAAATTTATATAACCATTATCTAATGTTTTTTTAACAAATTCATTTAATGATAAGCCAGCGCAAGCAAAAACAAATTGGTTTTTTATTAGAAATGTATTTAATTTATCAAGTTTAATAATAGCACCATCAAAATCTTCATCTGGGAGTAAAACATTCGAACCACCACCGAGAATATAATACTTAATATTTTTATTATTTAATTCATTTAAAACATTCATTAATTCTTCTAAATCATTTGGTTTAATTAAATATTTAGCACTGCCACCGATATGATACGTATTTAATTTTTTTAAATCAACATTTTCTTCATATTTCATTTTATTAATTCCTTTATCTCATCATAAATTATACTCGAAGATTCTTTAGTATTCAAGGCTTCTAAATTATTTTTAAATTCATTATATAATTTATCATTGTATACAAGTTCATTTACCATGACTTTAATAATGTTATCATTTAAGTTTTTTTCTTCAATTAATTCAGCGACTTTTAAATTTACTAAATCTAAGGCATTATAATATTGATGATTATTTGCAACATATGGGCTTGGTATTAAAATACTTGGAACTTTTAAAGATAATATTTCTGATATAGTTGATGCTCCCGCTCTTGAAATAATTAAATAGGCATCTTTCATTATACTTGCTAAGTTATCATAATATGGAACAACTTTAACATTTTTAGAAAAATTGGCATCACGTATAAATTCTTCATAATAATTATTTCCTGTTATGTATAAAACTTTGTATGACTCATTATCAATACTACATAAAAAGGCTTTGAACTTGTTGTTTAATGTCTCACTACCTAGAGAACCTGCAACTATAATAATTAATTTATCTGTTGTTTTAAAACCTAAAGTTACTTTTGATGTTTTTTTAATTGCTATAGCATTTTCTCCACATGGGTTACCAGTATAAACAACCTTTTTAGCATTTTTAAAATAACTTTCACTATTTTTAAATGATATACCCACTAAATCAACTAGTTTAGATAAATGAATATTTGATTTACCTGGGATACTGTTTTGTTCATGGATAAATGTTTTAATTCCTAACTTTTTGGCTGCTTTAATAACTGGATATGTTACATAACCTCCACAACCAATAACAACATCTGGCTTAAATTCTTCCATTATTTTTGTACATTTATTAATAGCTTTGTTAATTAAAAAGATGTTTTTAAAATCTCTAGCTATATTAGTTTTACTAAAACCATATATTTCTAATGCTTCATATCTAATATTCATTTTAGGTACAATATCTTTTTCCATTCTATTATGAGTACCAATATATAAAACTTCTAAATTACTTTCACGTTCTTGAAACTTTTTTATTATTGCTAAGGCTGGATAAATGTGACCACCAGTACCTCCAGCTGATACAATTATCTTCATTTATTAATCACCTACTACAATTATACACTAAAATTTATATTTTTTATTAACTTTTTTGCAATTTATTATCATCTATTATATATTTTACATCTTTTTTTAACTTAATTGTGCCATAAATTATTACTTCAATACCTCTTTTTGTAAAATTTTTAATTAATTTATCTGTTGTAATTCCATCAAGTAAACATATAAAATCTAAATCATAATCACTTTTACTATTTAAAATATAATTTAATACACCATACTTATAATTGGAATTTAAATCTCTTAGTTCTAAAATAACATTATTATGAAAAGACATTATATAAAAGTTTCTTTTATATTTATTTAGTAATTTTAATAATTTTTTCTTATTTATATCTCTTTCTTTTATTTCTAAAAGTATTATTTTATCTGTTTCTATCTTAAGTAAATCTTCAAGTAAAGAAATATTTTTTAAATCTTTAAAATATGTATTTCTAACTAAAGCTCCATTATATAAAGAATTATGATAAATAATAAATTTATTATCAAGTGTTGTTCTTATGTCACACTCAATTCCAATATATTTGTTACTTTCTAAACCATTTTTTAAAGCTTCATAAGAATTATCTTTTACATCTTTACTCCATAATCCTCGATGTGCAATTAGTTTCATTAAAAAAACACCCTAGTTAATTATACTTGAGTGTTTAGTTTAAAATGCTATCATAACAGAAATATATATTAGTAATAAAACAACACTTATTACTGATATACCTGTTAAATTAATTTTTCTATCTTTCATGATATTAATTTTATCAAAAACTAAATTGGTTTTCAAGATATTTTAATCGATTTTGACATTTGGTTGTCATTAACCTTTTAATTTTGCGACATTTTTATATTTTTAAATTCTAACTTGTTACTAATTGCAAAATATTAATGCTTTTTACACCAAATCGAGAATTTTATTAATTTTTGTGTTATTTCTCCACTTTTTGCCATTTTGCTTCAAGTGTGATATTCTTTTTAATTGGTGTGTTAAAATCAAATTTTTCTCCATCCAAATACCAACCTAGAAATTCATATTCTTCATTTGTTGGAGCCGTTGGTTCACTAATAGTTTGTCCAACACGTACAGATACGGGAGCAACTCCAGCCCCAATCTTAGCAACAAATGAAACTGTCACATTTCTAAAATATGCTAAGTATAAAAATACTCCGATTGCTGCGCATGATGCAAATATTAAAATTAAACTAGTTTTATTTTTCATAATTATCTTCCCTTTCCTATTTCTTCTGTTAATTCCATTACATGTACTTTTTTTAATTCTAATTCTAAAATATATAATTTTTTAACATATTTTTCTAATATTTCTTTTTTTAATCCTTTTTTCCTTAAAGATAGGAGATACTCTTTTATACGATTTATTTCTGTATATGCCACCAAGACATCGTCACTAGTAGTATCATTATTAGAAACTAAAGCATAAATTATTTTTAATAGTTTTTCATATTCTTTATTTAATTTATGTTCCCAGAGAGGATTTAACATTTCATTATCTAAGACTGTTACTTCAATGCTTTCTTTATATCCTTTTTTAGGACTAAATTTGTAACTAGATTTTTCTTGATATAATAAAACTTCATGGTCTTTCTTAGTATTTTTTAAAATATAATTAGTCATTGTTATCCTCCATTAAGTCTGGTCTTAAAGCTTTGGTTTTTTCTATTCTAGAAGTGGTGCGATATTCATTTATCTTTTGATGATTTCCACTTGTTAAGACATCTGGAACTTTTAAACCACGATATTCTGCAGGTTTTGTATAGGTAGGATAATCTAAGAGTGAATCATTAAATGATTCATCAAGAAGACTTTTATTAGTTATTACTCCAGGGATTAGTCTCGTAATAGAATCTGTTATAGCCATCGCTGGTATTTCTCCCCCCGTTAAAATATAATCTCCGATTGAAATAACTTCATCAACTCTAGTTTTGATTCTTTCATCATAACCTTCATAATGACCACAGATAATAATTAAATGTTTATGCTCTAATAATCTTTTAGCAACACTTTGCTTATATTTTGTTCCTTCTGGACTTAATAAAATTATGTAAGCATCACTCGTATCAATACTATCTAAACATTCAAATATTGGTTCACACCTTAAAATCATACCTGAACCTCCACCATATGGAGTATCATCAACTTGTTTATTATTTAAAGGAGAATAATCCCTGAAATTAATTAAATTTATAGTTACTTTTTCTTTTTCTATGGCTCTTTTGATTATTGATGTATTAATAAAGCCTTCAAACATCTCTGGAAATAGTGTTAAAATATCTATTTTCATATACCCTCCTTAAAAATTTAGTTCTTTAGCATTTTTAGTATATAATATTTTTTTATCTAAATCAAATCTTTTTACATAATTATTTATTAGTGGAATATAAAATTCTTTTGTTCCCTTTACTTTTATTAAAACATTTATGCCATTTACAACTTCAATTATTTTACCTAATTTTGTATCATCTTCATCTACTACTTCACTATTTATTAAATCTTTATAAAGGAATTCATCTTTTGAAAGATTTAAATCTAATCTTTTAATATAAATATTAAAACCAACATATTTTAAAATATCATTTATATTATTTAAATTATCTATTTTAAGTAAAACATAATTTTTATGATAACGAATGCTACTGATGATATGTTCTATATTATTTATAAGAACTTTATTACCAACTTTATATGCTTTATCACAATATTCAAAATCACTGATTACTTTGAGTTCTCCTTTTATACCAAAAGTACTAACAGTTTTTCCTATATAAATCATTTCATTCATGGTATACCTCATACATTATGATACTTGCAGCAACTCCAGCATTTAGAGATTCACATGTATCCATCATCTTTATATTTATAAATTCATCACACATATTTTTAGTTTCATCTTTCATACCACTACCTTCATTACCAATCACAATAGCAATATTTTCTTTTTTTATATTTCTTACATCAATTCCCTTTTTTACATCAGTACCAATTACTTTGTAACCAATATTTTTTAAAGTTGGTATTATTACACCCAAATTTCTTCTTATAATATTTAAATTAAATATCATACCTTCGGTAGCTCTCACTACTTTAGGATTATAAAAATCTACACAATCATCACTTAAAATAATAGTATTTATATTAAATGCAGTGGCACTTCTTATGATAGTTCCTAAATTTCCTGGGTCTTGCAAATTATCTAATATTAAAACATTACCATTAATACTATCTTCAGGAATAAAATTAACTACAGCGATATTATAACTTATTGATTGTTGGTCACTTATTTTTTCCATTATTTCTTTAGTCACAAAATAATCAGCATTTTCATCTACACAACTTATAATGTATTCTATTAAATTATTTTTTCTTGCTTCATTAATTAAATGGTCACCTTCTACAATAAACTTTCTTTCTTTATCACGTACCTTTTTAGTTTTTAAGGAAACCCAATACTTAACTAAATCATTATGCATACTTGTTATTTTCATTCTTTTAACCTCTTTCTTGCTTCTTTATAATTCGGATATGCAAGTCCCACTAGATGCCAAAAATTTTTACTGTGATTTGCTTCAAAAAAATGACATAATTCATGAATGATAACATAATCTAATAAGTCAATATCTTTTTTTAATAGTTCAGTATTTAAAGTAACTGTTTTCTTACTTGGATTACATACTCCCCATCTAGTTAGCATACTTCTAAACTTTAAAGTAAACTCTGGTAAATTAGAAAAACATTTTTTTGCAATTTCTACCTCAGATGTAAATACTCTTTGGACTTCAGTTTTGTAAAACAATTCTAAAGCTTTCATTGATGGAGCATAAACTGTATCACCATCAAATCTTATACCTATTTCTGTCTCTTTTATTTCTATAAAATATTTCTTTCCTAAGTATAAGAATAACTCATTATCCTTAGAATTTTCATATGCCTTGTCATACATTTTTAAAATACTTTCTTCATTTTTTTCTATCATTTTTAAAATATTTTCTTTTCCTAAATATATTGGACATGTTACATATATTTTTAAATCATTTTTAACTCTGAAGTAAATATTTTTATTATTTTTTCTAATTATTACAACTTCTATTTCTTTTCCATTACTTGCTTTGTATGTCATTTTTTAATATATCCCTTATTTCTTCTAGAGTTTTTAACTCAGCACTTTTAGCTGGTTCTGGTTTTTTTTCTTCCTTTTTATGAGTAACTTTATTAACAGCTTTTACCACAATAAATAAACAAAATGCCACAATTAAAAAGTCAATTACGCTTTGAATGAAAGCTCCATACATAATTTTTGTATCACGAAAAGTTATGGAAAGGCTGGAAAAATCAACCCCACCAACGATTAACCCTATTACGGGGGTAAATATATTATTAACTAAACTTGTAACAATTGATGAGAAAGCTCCACCTACTATAACCCCAACTGCTAAATCTAAAACATTTCCTCTAGCAATAAACTTTTTAAATTCTTTTAACATACTACCACTTCCTTAAGGATATTATACAAAAAAAAGACAGATTAATCTATCCTTTTTAGTAAATTATCTTTGAATAATCATAAATTCAAATAAAAATAAGAATGTTGCACCGATTTTCATTGGTATTTTATACTTGGTGCACTCTTTAATTGCTATTAATTTATCTGAGGCCGATACTAACCATGTTTCTTTATACTTAGGAAACCTTAACGTTGCCGGAAACATATGATTATAAATTATATCTTCTTGCATTTTATTGATATTAAATTCTCTTTTAGCATTTTCTAAAGCTGTTTTTGGGTGACCTTTAAAACTAGAGTCTTCTCTATTATGAAAAAAATCATGAAGTAAAGCTGCTCTTGTTGTTTCTTTAATTGTATTTATTTTAAATAATTTACATAAATTAAATGTAAGTTTTGCAACACTTAAAGAATGGTCTAATCTAGAAATACCATGATGATATTCATATCTTAAAGATATAACTTCTTCATTTTTTAATATATCACTAATTAAATTGTTAAATTCAACTTGTTTTTTTATTTTCATATATACCACTTAATACATTATATTACTTAATATCTTTATCTTCAAGCATTTTTAGTATTTTCTTTTGATTTGATTGTAAATCTCTCATTTGTTCATGTAAAACTTCTAATATAAGTTCGCTTTTTAAATCTGTTTTATAATCATTTAAACTTCTTAGACTATCTTTTTTAGCTGCTCTATTTTGACTCATCATAATAACTGGGGCTTGTAATGCTGCAATACATGATAAAATTAAATTAAGTAAAATAAATGGATATTCATCAAATTTCACAATCATAATAGTGTTTATAATCATCCATAAAATTAGGAATAAACAAAAAACAATAATAAAGCCCCATGAACCAGCTATTTCTGTTACTTTATCTGCAAGTTTATCTCCCATTGTTCTTCTTTCATCTTCTTCTTTATCAGAATCAATCGCTGTTGGATTATCAAGTAACATTTCAATTAATTCATCTTCATCTGTTACATCAAAATCTCTATTTAATAATTGTTTTACTAATTTTTCTTTTCTACTATTTTTCTCCATCATTAAGCCTCCATCTGTAATGTCCTAGAATTTCATTTTTAAATAAGCCATCATATTCATATGGTTGATACATATGTTGATGTAATATGTAATTTTCATTTTTACTATTAACTTTATCACTAACTATAGCAATATGATTATTATATACTACAATATCTCCAGGATTAAAATCACTATCATTTGGTAATTTTAACACATTTCTATCTAAATAAACTTTTATATTTCTAACCCTTCGAAAATCTATATTTTCATCACCAACATCTTCATCATATTCTTCTTTATTATTTTTGATATCTTCATCAATTAATGTTTTAAAATCATATCCAGCATTTTTTAACGCATACCAAATTATATCTGTACAAACACGATATTCATCAGTTGGATATCCTCCATCATAATATTTACTTTTATATTTTGGTTTTGTACTTATAAATTCTTTGGCACCATTTAATATGTCTGTATAATCATCTAAACCATCCGAATCATAATCTATATCACTTTTTATTACTTCTTCATATTTTGGTTTTATAAACTTATCTTTTACATCAGTTTTAAAAAATGCAATTATTCCGAGAAGAAGAATTAAAAATAAAACTAACATATTTCCAAATCTTAAAAAAAACTTCAAATTCTATCACCGTTTTCATTATAACACTTTATCTTTTATAAATAAAGATATAAAAGAAAAAAGCTTCCGATTTGGAAGTTTTTAACCACCTGATTTTGCTGGGAAAGATGTAGCTTTTCCATCTGTACATGTAGCAGCATCTACTGTTGCTTTAACATAGTCTTTAACATCTGTAGGTTTAACGTCTTCAGAAATTCCAGCATTTACAACCATTAAATTTCCATTACCCATAGTTATTGCATATTCATATGTGTTATCAGTTGAAGATTTCTTATGTACATAGATAACACCACTATAATCACTACCACCAGTAAAATCACCACTAGTTCTAAGTTGAGCAATTGTTACACATTTAGTTTCCGTTCCAATTGGAAATGTGTCTGTGCCATTGATAGTAGCATCTAACCAATATGATGATGCTGCATCTAATGCCTCATTAGCTTCCATTGAGAAGACTTGTCTTCTTGCTTGGTTCATTCTTGGAATAACTGCCATAGATGCCATTAAGATTATAATAGCTAAAACTACGATAACTGCTAATAATTCGATTAAAGTAAAACCACTTACATTTTTAATATCTTTTTTCATTAATAGACTCCTCTCTACTTTTAAATAATACTATAATTATGTTCTTTAGTCAATATAATATTAGAAATTTATATAAAATGTAAATTTTTCTTTATTTTAATTATGTGTATTTAAATTTACTTTAATACATTTAATACTGAACTTATTAAATCCATGTTATCCATAAGGCTTTCTAACTTATCTGTTGTTCTTTCTTTATATTTTTCTTTCATGTCAGAATTAAACTTTTTAAAATCGATTGTTCCTCGGTTTAAATACTTAAAATAATATGAGTTTTGTTTTAAAAGTTCAAAAGATTTAGGATTTTGACGAAATAAAATTTGTGTTTGTAGTTCCATTTAATCCTCAAAGAACTTATTTAAAGGTCGTGGAGAAACTGGTCCTTTAGTTAGATTTTCCGCAATATTTGAAGTAGGATTTTTCTTCGTTAAATCAGAGACAAAATCAATAGCTTTTTGGGCAGTGTTAATATGACTTTTAATAGAATCCACATTAACATTTTTAACCATATTAGTTATTTTAGAAATACTATCTTCTACTCCGCTTCTGTCCCTTAAAATATATTTGTTCCAGATAGATTCATCAGTACCATATAAATCATATAATTCATAAAATTTTTGCCATGTCATTTCACCATTTTGGACATACTTTATAAGTTCTGGCTTTGTTCTTACAAAATTTTTAAATTCTTCTTGTTTCATATAAATCACCAGTATAATTTTATGTTTTTTATTAAGATAAATGAACTATTTATAATTATTTTAAGAAATAAAACATATAGAGGTTTTAAAATGATAAAAATTGATGACAAAAAGATAATTGTTTCTTTTTTTGATGAGTTAAAAAAAGTTTTAGAAGAATATAACACATATAATTATTTTTTTTTAATGAATGAAATTAGTATTACAGAAGATATATTTATTGGACTTAATGTTTTAACTATATTACTTTCATTTTCTCTTCCATCACTATCAGGATAATATATGCAAATGTAAAAAATATGAAAAGTTGTACTAATAATAATATAAATTAAATATAGTTAAAGAAAATAAATAACTCTCAAATCCTTATTTATTTGAGAGTTTATTATTATATTTTAAAGTCATCTATAAATGCATCAAATGATAATTGTTCTTCTTTTTTAGTTGATTTTATTTCTTCAACTTCTTTTGGTTCTACAGTTGTTGTTTTAGTTAAATCAACTAATTCTTTTTTCAAGGCAAATAAATCATAATTAAATTTAACTTGGCTTCCAGTTGATGCAATATCCATGATTGGAATATCACTATTTTTAAGTTCATGAATATCTGTATCTATTTTATAAAGGTTAACATCTTTTGTTTCAGTTAGATAAGCAAATAAGATTTTATAATCTTTTGTTTTAGCTTTTTTAAATAACATATTACCTTTTTTAGCCCTAGATATTGGAGTTATATCTGATAACTTTAATCTTTTAATAGTTTTGTAATTTGTATAAATATTTAAGTATTCTTCCTTTTTTATTGGACTTGCATAAATACAATAGTCATCTTTTAAATTTATACCTTTTACCCCACTTGCTTTAGAACCTACGACTGGGATTTCATTTGTATTAAATCTTAGGGCTAGACCATTATTTGTTACAAATAATACTTCTTCTTTAGAAATATCAGCATTGATTAATTCATCATTATCTTTTAATTTAATTGCTGTCATTGGTTTTGAATATCTTGTTACTTCAAAGTCCTTAATGGCAACTTGTTTTGTTAAACCATTCTTAGTAAATAAAGTTACATTTTTGTTTTTATCTTTAAGTACTAAACTAGCAATTATTTTTTCTTGTTCTTTAATCATAATGGTATTACTTATATGTTTTCCTAAATCTTTCCATTTTGTTTCAGGAATTATATGAATTGGAACATATAAATAATTTCCTAAATTGGTAAATAACAATAATGAGTCTTTAGTTGATGCTAAGAATCTACCTGTTACAAAGTCTCCAGGTTTTAGAGTTGTTTCTTCATCAGATGTTTTGAAACTCTTTTGACTTACTCTTTTTACATAACCATCATTTGTTACTACTACAACAACTTTTTCATCTGGTATCATTTCTTTAGCATCTACTTTTATATCAACAATTTCATCTCTGATCTCAGTTTTACGAGGAACAGCATAATTTTTCTTAATTTCTCTTAGTTCTGATTTCATAACATTTTTTAGTTCTGTTTCATTATTTAATATTTTATTGCATTCCTCGATTAAATTTTTTAGTTTTTCACATTCTTCTTCTAGAACTACAATATCCGTATTTGTTAATCTATAAAGTTGTAATGTTACAATTGCTTCAGCTTGTTCTTCAGTAAATTTATATTTATTAACTAAATTAACTTTGGCATCACTTTTATTTTTACTAGCACGGATTAATGCTATTACTTCATCAAGGATTGATATAGCTTTTATTAAACCTGTTGCAATATTATAATTTTTGGTGTAATACGCTAAGTCAAATTCAGTTCTTTTAGTTATAACTTCGCGTTTGTGGGCTATGTAAGCATCTAATATTTCTAAAATTCCTAAAGTTTTTGGGGTTCTATTTACAATTGCTACACAGTTATAGTTATAAGATATTTGTAAATCAGTATTTTTAAGTAAATATTTCATGATAACATCTTTATTAGCATTAGCTTTTAAATCTATAGCAATTCTTATACCTGTTCTGTCTGTTTCATCACGGACCTCAGATATTCCTTCAACCTTTTTATCTATTCTAAGGCCTTCAATTTTAGCAACGCAAGCTTGTTTATTAACCTCGAAAGGTATTTCGGTAATGATTATTTGTTCTTTACCTTTTTCTTTAACAAATTCATATTTAGCTTGAACAATTATTCTGCCTCGACCTGTTTTAAAAGCATCAATTATTCCTTGTTTTCCGAATGCTATACCACCGGTTGGAAAATCTGGACCTTTTACTATTTCTAAAATTGTATCTAAATAACAATTTGGTGAGTCAATTCTTTTGATAGTAGCATCAATTATTTCTCCGAGATTATGAGGAGGAATGTTTGTTGCGTATCCAGCTGAAATACCACTCGTTCCATTTACAAGCAAATTAGGAAATTTGGCAGGTAATACAGTTGGTTCTAGGAATCTATCATCAAAGTTTGGAGCCCATGAAACTGTTGATTTATCTAAATCTTTTAAAAGTTCACCACTTATTTTGGCTAATCTTGCTTCAGTATAACGGTATGCTGCAGGTCCATCACCATCCATTGAACCATTATTTCCATGGATATCTACGAGAATATGATTTTGTTTCCACCATTGTGACATACGCACCATTGCATCATAAACTGATGAGTCACCGTGAGGATGGAATTTTCCTAGAACATCACCAACAGTGGCAGCACATTTTATATAGCCTTTTTCTGCAGTATTTCCTGCTTTATACATAGCGTATAAAATTCTTCTTTGAACTGGTTTTAAGCCATCTCTGACATCTGGAATAGCTCTATCTTGAATAATTTCTTTGGCATAAGCCGCAAATCGTAAAGACATTATTTCTTCTAAGCTATAATCTTCAATTTTTTTTACTATATCCATTTAAACCTCCTTATTCTGCCCTATAACTATCTTCAAGAGTAAACTCAACATTTTCATTTATCCATTCCTTACGAGGTTCTACCTTATCTCCCATTAAGACTTGGACACGTTTTTCTGCTAGAGCTGCATCAGTAATTCTTACTCTAATTAAACTTCTTGTTTCAGGGTCCATTGTTGTTTCCCAAAGTTGGTCAGGGTTCATTTCTCCTAAACCTTTATATCTTTGAATACTATATTTTCCGGTATTGTTTAATTTTATTTCATTTAGTTCATCATCACTATACGCATAAAATTTCTTCTTACCATAATCCAATTTATAAAGTGGTGGCATGGCAATATAAAGTTTACCATTTTCTATTAAACCACGCATGTATCTATAAAAGAATGTAAGTAAAAGTATTTGAATATGGGCTCCATCAACATCGGCATCGGTCATAATGATTACTTTATCATAATTAGATTCAGAGGCATCAAATTCTTGACCAATACCTGCTCCGATTGTATGAATTAATGTATTTATTTCTTCATTTTTTATAAGTTCATCTAAAGATGCTTTTTCACTATTTATAACTTTACCACGAAGAGGTAATATTGCTTGGAACTTTCTATCTCTTCCCCCTTTAGCAGAACCACCGGCAGAATCTCCTTCGACAATAAATAACTCATTTATTTTAGGATTCTTACTTTGAGCTGGTGCAAGTTTCATTGATAAATTCTTTTCAATTTTACTTTTATTTTTACCATTTCTAGCATCTTCTCTAGCTTTTCTAGCAGCTTCTCGTGCCACTTTACTTTTCATTGCTTTTTCTAGAATAGTTGATGCTACTTCTTTATTTTCTTCTAGAAAGAATTTTAAAGATTCATAAGTTATACTTTCTGTTACACTTCTTGCTTCTGGTGTGCCTAATTTTCCTTTAGTTTGTCCTTCGAATTGTAATAATTCTTCCGGTATTTTTAAGCTTATAACTGCTGATAAGCCTTCGCGAACATCTGAACCATCAAGGGTACCATCTTTAGCTTTAAAGATATTATTGTTTTTAGCATAGTCATTAAATGCTTTAGTAATACCAGTTTTAAAACCGACTTCATGAGTTCCTCCATCAGAAGTTTTAACATTATTTACAAATGATAAAATATTTTCATTATATGTATCTGTATATTGCATTGCTACATCAACTTCAATTTTACTTTTTGTATTACCAAAATTAATTACTTTATGTAAAGTGTTTTTACCTTCATTCATGTATTCGATAAAACTAGTTAAACCATTTTCATAATGAAATTTTGCTTGGTGTCCATCTTCTTCATCGATAACCTCGATTGTAAGGCCACTTAGTAAAAAGGCTGACTCTTGCATTCTTTCACAAATTGTTGTATATGAAAAATTACAATTTTTAAATATTGTATCATCTGGTAAAAACTTTACTATTGTTCCAGTTTTATTACTTTTACCTACGGTATGAAGTGGAGTTTTTACATGTCCCCCATTTTCAAATTCGATTGATGAAATAAGGCCATCACGATAAATAACTACTTGCATTTCTTTTGATAAGGCATTAACTACACTAGCCCCTACACCATGAAGACCTCCGGAAACTTTATAACCAGCTTCAGTAAATTTACCACCGGCATGAAGTATTGTATAAATAACTTCTGGTGTACTTTTTCCAGATGCATGCATTCCAATTGGAACTCCACGTCCATTGTCCGCTACTGTTATACTTTTATCTTTATTTATAATTACTTTAATATAATTACCATATCCATTTATTACTTCATCTATTGCATTATCAACAATTTCCCAGACTAAATGATGCATACCTCTTTTATCAGTTGATCCAATATACATCCCCGGTCTTTTTCGAACTGCTTCTAGACCTTCAAGAATTTTAATCGATGACTCATCATAATTTGCCATATTCCTTATCACTTCCTAGACCATTATAACAGGAAATCAACAAAAAAATCAACTTTAATCTCGATTTTACTTAATTTTAAGAAAAAAAAGTTTAGATTTTTTTCATTATCTAAACATTAAAATGTTATCCAGAATCTCTGAATATAATTATTTGTTATCTCATCATAAAATTCTTTTTCAAAAATTCCACCATTTGCTTCAATTACTTTTCTTGATGCAATGTTATCTTTTAAACAAGTAATTAAGACTTTATTTACTTTATATTCATTTTTTAATTTTTCAAGTGCTAATTTTAAAGCTTCGGTTGCATAACCTTTATTTCTTTCTTCAAGCTTTATATAATATGCAATATGACCTAATCTAGAAAAGTAATTGTCATTTAAAGTATGCCTTATATCAATTGTTCCTACAACTTTTTCTTTTTCATTTAATATAAACTGTACGGTTGCAGGAACATCCCTACTTGAAATATTAATACCTTTACTACGATTTTCTAATCTAATTAACATATCTTCATATTTTTCATTTTCACGATATGCATTACCCATTTCAGATATATCACCATTTCTTAAAGCGCTTTTTACTAAATCATAATATTGTTCTTTTAATTCTAAATTTGGAAATACTAATTTCATTACAACCTCGCTCATAAATTTTGATTATATTTTATATTTTATTTTTTAAAATGTCAAGTTATTTTCCAATAAAAAAGGGTTTTTCAGCCCTTAGTTCTTCATTGATTTAAATACTCTGTTCCACACCTTATCAGTTGAATAGTTTAAGATACCATTTTTATATACTTTTAATCCTTTTTTAAGAAGAATGTATATAAATAAAACCATTATAATTATTGATATAAATATTTCAAATACTGATATTTCTCCGATTATATATAATGTTGGTGTTAAGAATGCTGATAAGAATGGGATGTAGGATAATACATGTATTAAAGTTGAACCACTAAACATTGATGCAGTGATTGATAAGTAATAACCTACTACTGAGATAAGCATTACTGGTGATTGTAATTGATTAAAGTCTTCAATATTTACTGTCATTGATGCAAGTATTCCAGATAATACAGAATAAGCAAAGAATGATAAAAGCATTAATATTAAAGTTGTTGGTATAAGAATTAATAATTTGTCAGTTAGAATTGATAAATCTATGTTTCCTGCAATGCTACTTATAAAACTTAATGGAGATGTTCCTGTTAATAATTTATTTATAAGTAAGCCAACGCCTGCAAAAACTATTAGTAGTAGCCCTTGAGTAATAACAAATATATTGCTTGCTAAAACTTTAGAAAATAAATGCATTTTAGGACTAACATTTGATATTATAATTTCCATACTTCTTGTTGTTTTTTCTTCACAGATTTCTCCCCCGACCATTTGAACTAGAAATACAACTAGCATAAAGAATGGTAATATTATAGTTGGAAATACACTAGTCATAACAATATTCATATTTTCATCAATACTAGCATTATCACTAAGGATTGTTCTTTCTACTTTAGCTGGTGCAGAAATATTTGCGAGTATTTCAGGATTTACATTAGATTTAATCATACCTAAAGTAGATTTTGATGCATTAATGGCACTAGTTATTTCTTGATAAATACCATTATCTATTGTTTCATTACTAATTATTTCACTAGTTAGAAATTCTCTTTCATTTTCATTTAAAATAACTACTATTTCAGAATTTTCTAAATCTTTTGTTAATTCATCTTTTGTTTTTGATGTTTGTTCTATTTTTATTAAGTTATCTTCATCTAAAGCATCTAAAGTTGTTTCAAAATAATTAAATGTATTAGAGTTATCTATAACATAAACTGTTAAGTTATCAGAAAAGTCTCCCCCGAAAAACTTAATTATAGAATTTATATTAATGATACCAATAACTGCTAGAGCTAAAATTATATTAGTTATTAAAAACCATTTTGAACCAATCTTTTTCTTTAAACTAACACGGGTTAAATACCAAAATTTCTTACTCATTTTTACCTCCGACATAATGGATAAATATTTCATTTAATGGAGCATCTGCTACAACATATTTAGAAATATTTGCATTTTTTATACAATCAAATACTTTTGGAGCAACATCGACATTTTCAATATGAACAACTATTTCATTGGCTTTTTTGTCAATACTTGTTACACCTTTTATTTTAGAAATATCACTTACTTTGATGTTTTCTCCTTTTATTAAAACATTTTTCTTGGCATAATTTTCTTTTATTTCATCAAGGCTACCATTTAAAATAGCTTTACCATGTACTAAAATAATTAATTGTTCACAGAAGTCTTCAATATATTCCATTTGGTGTGATGAAAATATGATTGAGCATCCTTTTTGTTGTAATTCTTTGACAGCACTTTTTAATAAACCAACATTTATTGGATCAAGTCCAGTGAATGGTTCATCAAGTATAAGTAGTTTTGGTTCATTTATAACTGCAGATATAAACTGAATTTTTTGTTGATTTCCTTTTGATAGTTCTTTTATTTTTTTAAATTTATAATCTGTTATTTCAAATTTTTCTAACCAATAATCTAATTTTTTATCAATGTCTTTTTCATCCATGCCTTTTAAAACACCATAGTATTCAATCATTTCTTTAACAGTTAGTTTGGTAAGCAAGCTTCTTTCTTCAGTTACAAAACCTATTTTATCAGTTTCTTTGTAATCAATTTTCTTACCATTTAAAGTAATTTTACCTTTGTCTGGTTCAAGTAACCCCATTATCATTCTAAATGTGGTAGTTTTACCTGCACCATTTTCACCAAGTAGACCGAAGATTTCTCCATCTTTAACAGTAAAAGATAAGTCATCTACCGCTACTAGGCTTCCATATGTTTTTCTAACATTTTCTAATTTTAACATATTTACCTCATTTCTTAACAACATTATATTACAAAATATCCTAGAAAAAAAGAAAATTTTAAAAATTCTAGAATTTTAGTGGTTCTAGATGCTATTAATAATAAGGATTATTTTAATGTGTTTGTTTAAAAGCCACACATTTGCATGTCGATATATGATATGTTTTGTCAAATTTATTTACAACTAATAATAAATATGTATAATAGCATATCGTTAGCCATGAAGTGGTAGTGCCTACTTTCATTTTGGTTGATCTCTATACCAGGTTATTTTTAATCAGGGGGAGAAAGGGCAAGGTGGCAGTTATGAAAGAAGAGAAATACAATGAAACTCTTTTAGTAATTATAATCTTATTATTAGTTATTATTTTAAAATTAATATAGGAAAAAGACACTAACCATACCGGTGTAGTGTCACAAAACAATGTAGGTATTGCCCACTTTTGGGTAACCTTACATTGTTATTATACACAAAATTTATAGAAATATCAATACAATTCAATTTATATCTGTTTCTAGTTCATTCATTATTTCTAATGGTCCAATAAGTCTTAATTGATTTAGTTATTAATTATTACTCTCTACAAATTTACGTCTAGTGGTCGTTATACTTCTAGGTATTCATGTTTTTTCCTTTATTAGGTTGAATCGTTTTTTGTAAAAAAATAGAGTGTTAAAATTATTAATGACGCAATAATATTTTAAATTAAAGGATGAATTCGTTATATTGTTCGTTAACATAATTTCTGTATTGATTAAAAAGTTCTTTATTATACCTTGAAAATTGATATACATAATCGGCAATCTCTAAAAAGAAATCAATTTCATCAACTGTTTGTAAACTTTCTATGTTTTCAAAATGAAATTGACAAACACTAAATATAGATTTTGTTGTAGTTTCTGAACAATTTTTACAAACCTTTAATAACATTTCAAAAAAAACTTTAAACAATTTTAAAAGATGTTGATTTTTATTTAGATATTCTTCGCCTATATGAGAGTTAATTTCTATATTATTTAAAATATCGTTATAATCCAATTTAATACTAGGATCAAATTCTTCAATAGTCATTGTTATATTGTCATTTAATTTGTAAGTGGAAAAATTATTTGGTAAAGTAAATAAACAATAATTAGTCTTATAAAAATTTTTCTCATAGATTGTAAATTGTTTTTCATAATCTTTATCATCAGTAAAACTTAACTTTAATGATTTAAAACTGTCTTTACAATTTTTGTTCATTTGCCAAAGCAAATCTTTGTAACGCAAATCATTTCCTATCATTTGTTTTACTTTTGCATAGCTAAGTTTTTTACCATAGTAAACTTGCTTTATTAATTGTGATGGATAAATATCTAACAATTTTCCGTCAAATGTTCTTGCTTCGCCTTCTAAAAAAGACATTCTCAACCAATTTTCTTTATAAGATGTCAATTTTTTGATGTTTTCTAATCCAAAGTTTTCTACCTCATAATAAATTGGCTCGTCCATTCCAAAGTCGAATTGTACATATTTTGCCATTTTCATCATCTCCATATATTTAATAGTTTTTGTAACTTAATTGTAACATGAAATAAATTTAAAAGTTCGTCATGAATAATTTTATAAGTTTCTAGTTCATCATTATTGCTAATGGTCGAATAAATCTTGCTACTTCAATTTCACATTTTACTGCATACATTTCTTTCTTGCTCATTTTAATCTACTCCATCTATGCAATTTTCATATATCCATTTTTTGATGTTAGTATAATCATTTGTTTCATAAAACTTTATTAATTCTGTAAAATATTTTCCAATCTTTTCAACAGGAACTGCTATAATACCCATGCCATTTCTAATCATTTCTTTATTAGCTACTAAATTTGCCACTCTTTTATTTCCATCTAAAAACATTTGACTTCTTTGTATCCACAAAAATAATGTTATACATCTATCTAATGCATTATCTATATTCAAAATATCATTTAGTTCATTATCATAATTGCATTTGCTAGGTAATTTTGGTCTATAAGAGGTTCCTGTTATACCAACGCCTTTATCTCTAAATTCACCAAGTGGTTCAATGCCTTGTCCTTTGCAAATTTCAAAATGAATTTTCTTTATATAATTAATTGTGAGATCTTCATCTATGGTATTAAGAACAAATTCCCAAGCATCTTTTAATCCTTTTAATTTAAGCATATCATTAATAGAAATATTACCGGTGTTTACATTATTTACAAATGCTACAGTATCTGCAAAAGTAATAGCAATACCTTCTAAATTTGCACTTTTATATAAATTGTCTATTAATTTTCGTTTAGCAAAAAAAATATTATCTTCTTTTGTCATATTATATTTATTTTTCATGGCAATCACCTACATATTAAAAGTATAACATAAAATTTTCCCAAAAAAAAGAGGTTTCCCTCTTTTAATAGAATGCTCCACCCCAGATTATAGCAAGTAAGATAAATAGTATTAAAACTATAAATGCATAGCTAGCTGTAAAATTGTTTCCTCCGGTATTGTCGCAATCTTTTTTACAACAACTCATTGTTTAACCTCCTTATATATTTAAAAATTTAAATGAAAGCCCCTACTATGATGATTAAAAGAATGAATAGTACTAAAATTATAGCAGCTCCAAGGCCATTTCCACAGTGACTCATAAAACTTTCCTCCTTTATTTTGTCTTTTCACTAGTATTTTATGGTATATTTTTTATTGTGTGAGGGCAAAAAATACTTAAAAGCGTTGTAAATTAAGAAAATAATTGTTATAATACCTAAAGAGGAGAGATAAAAATGAAGAAAAAAATATTTGCGTTATGTGCAATAATGTTACTTGCTAGTGGTTGTGGCAAAGTACCAAAGTTAGACAATGGAAAGGAAGCTATCGTAAGTTTTAAAAATGGTGATAAAATTAGTGTAGATGATTTTTATAGTAAATTAAAAGATGAAATGGGACTTAATACCTTAATTACTATGATTGATACATATATTTGTGAAACTGAATTTAAAGATTATAAAGATACAGCAACTAAAAATGCCCAAGCTTATATTGATGCATTTATTGAACAATATGGTGGAAAAGATAAGTTGTTAGCAGCTTTACAAAGCCGAACAAATTATCAAACAATTGATGCTTATCAAAATTATTTATATTTAGCTAATTTACAAAGTCATGCTATTGAAGAATATGCTAAAACAAAAATAACTGATAAAGAAATTGAAGCATATTACAAAGATGAAGCTATTGGAGATATGGAAATTAATCATATTTTAATTACTTCTGATGTTAAAGATGGGGCAACAACTGATGAAAAGAAAAAAGCTGAAGAAGCAGCTAAGAAAACAGTTAATGAAATAATTGAAAAATTAAATACTGCTAAGAAAAATAAAGAAGATATTACTGAAGCATTTACTAAACTTGCTAAAGAATATTCTAAAGATGATGCCACTAAAGATAAAGGTGGTGCTCTAGGTAAAGTTAACTTTGGTGACTTAGATAGTAAATATGATGAATTGTTAAATGCTGCTAAAAAACTTAAAGATGGTGAATATTCAACTAGTGTTATAACTACTGAACTTGGATATCATGTTATTCTAAAAGTTAAATCTTATGAAAAAGATACTTTAGAAAATTTAAAAGATAAAATTGTTGAAACTTTAGCAGAAGAATATATTTCTAAAAATCAAAATAGTGTTGGACTTAATGCATTACAACATTATCGTAAAGAATATGGTATGGAAATTCAAGATGATGAAATTAAGAAACAATATTCAAATTATCTTCAAAATGCCTTAGCATCTATTGCAAGTGCAAATAGTTCAACAACAAAATAAAAAGCACACGAAGTGCTTTTTTAGTTTTCTTTAATTAGCAAAGACAATCAACATATGTGTCTGATAGACATCTAATACAACATAAGCAATCGCAATCCATTGTAAAGAATACATTTGTAGCAACATATGGATAAACACTAGTTTCATCAGTGTTGTCAGCAAGAACTCTAAATGTACAGCAGTTACCTTCAATCTTTTCTACTCTAAATACATTAGAACATGTAGCTGAAGAACCTGTACAAGTAGCTGTTGAATCTTTAGTGATTGGCATGCTCCATGGAGTACCATTTCCACCACAAGTATAAAGCATTACTGGTCTAGTATTACATATTAAGCAATTAGTACCGCCACCTAAAACTGGTCTATCGCAAGTTTGTAAGCAATTATCTGGACATGCATTTTCTTGTAACACTAAAATGACACATAGTATTTCATTTATGCAGTTTCCTTCTGATGATTTACTTTCTCTATTCATAAACTTTCACCCTTTCATGTACTTTCATTATTAATTTATGAAAATATTTCAAATTAGTGTATGCTTTTTACTTTTACTTTTTTAAAAAATATAGTATAATTAGTTAGGTGATTATTTTGAAAACATGGATTGAATATATTATTATTGCAGTTATATTAATTATAATATCATTAGTAATTGTAAAATTATCTAAAAGAGATTTTAAAGCTGAAGCTAATAAACTTATAACTTATTTAGGTGGTAAAGATAATATTATTAATGCTGAATGTAATATGTCAAGACTTAAAGTTATCTTAAAAGATGTTAGTTTAGCTAATAAAGATGGAATTCAAAAACTTGGTGCTAAAGGAATTGTAGAAATTGATAACCAATTAAAAATTATATTTGATAAAAATGCTAAACAATTAAAAAAGTATATCGAAGAAATTCTCTAAGATATACTTTTTTTTAAAGCTTTTCAATATCAAGAATATCAGTGATTTTAATTAATTTATTATCAATTGTTAGTAAATTAATATTTGTTTTACCTACGATTTCTTCTTCATGAATACCATCATCCATAGTAATTCTTACCCTACTTTTATAAACATGATTTAGTGAACCAAATATTTCATTAATCTTTTTATTTATGTCTTTAGGATTACAACTTTTTACAGCTCTATCACTACGATATAAATCTTGATAATTATTTAATTTTTTGTTTATGGGACTTGCAAACACATTAGGTAATTTGTTCATTTTCACACCTCTAGTATATTTTATGATAAATAGGAAAAAAATACACATACTATTTTTATGAAGAAGATTTTAGATAATAAATTACTTTTCTTTATTCCGTTACTAATAATTATGATTATTAGTTTTTTAGATATGTATAATGCTAAATATTTAAGTAGTTTATATAATAATAATTTAGTAAAACAAATAATTTGGTATTTTTTAGGTTTTATAATATTTATTTTATTTAAAAGAATTAATAATAAAACAATATTTAAATATGCAAATGTTTTATATATTTTTTCTTTACTATTACTTTTATATGTTTTACTTTTTGGTAAGGTTATTAATGGTGCAAGAGCTTGGATTAATATTAAAGGGTTTTCTTTTCAACCAAGTGAACTTGCTAAATTAAGTCTTGCTATAATGCTTAGTAAAATGGCTGTTTCTTTTAATAATACCGGAGTAAAATCAGAAACAATATTTATATTAAAAGTTATTTTGGTAACACTAATACCTTCAATTTTAGTTTTTCTAGAACCCGATAGCGGAGCCATTATATTTTTTCTTATTGAAGCTTTTATGATTATTCTTTTTAGTAAAGTTCATAAATTTTGGTTTGTTATTTTATTATCTTTATTAGGTATTGGTATTGGTGCTTTTATAACTCTTTATTTATTTAATAAAGATATATTAATTAGTTTAATTGGTACTAGTTTCTTTTATAGAGTTGAAAGACTTATCACTTTTAAAACTATGAGTAGTTATCAACTTGAAAATGCTTTGATTGCCATGGGGTCTTCATCATTATTTGGAACTGGCTTGGGTAATGTTTCAATTTATATTCCAGAAGCTCCGACAGATTTTGTATTTGCATTTACTATAAGTAATTTTGGTTACTTTACAGGATTTTTAATTCTTATATGTTATCTTTTTATGGATATATTTTTAATTAATAAAATTTGTCATATGAAAAAAAATACTATAAAATATATCTTAATATCTTTTACAAGTATTTTTATATTTGGACAAATAATTAATATAGGAATGAACCTTGGCCTTGTTCCTATTATTGGTATTCCACTACCTTTTTTAAGTTATGGCGGTTCAACTTTAATTATTTATTTTCTTTTCTTAAGCATAGTTTTTGCAAATGAAAAACCATATCGAAGTATGGTTTAATAATAATATACTCTAGGGATTGGTTGATAGTAACTATATGAACTATTGTAATATGGAACTCCAGGTGTATATGGCATATTTCCTCCTTGTGGAGCCACATTATAAATTGGTCTTGGTCTACTTAAACCAACTGCTGCTCCTCCTGCTAAACCTCCTAGCAAAAATGGCACAACAAATCCTCGGTTTGTATTTTGGTAATAATTTGGATACATAACTCTCTCCTCTCATAATTAATTTATGAAAGTTAAACTTTTTAACTAATTACTTTTACCCAAAATAATTTTTTTACCCTTTCTTACTAAATTTAAATTTGTTTTAGTATTTATACTTTTTATAGCATTATCAACTAAATCCATGTATTCTTGATCTGTAAAAATATTTACATCTTCTATTTTTATAATGTCCATAGTTTTATTATCTAATATTAAAAATTCATAAACCAACTCTAGAGCAATCTTTTCTTGCATTTGTTTTTTTGCAAGTGTATGGCTTAAATCTAAGTATTCTTTCATCTAATCACACTCTTTCTATTTAAATTATACCAAATATTTTCGTATTTGTCTGTAAAAATATGCATATTTGTCTTTTTAATGGGAAAATTAAACTGGTGAGTGAAATTAATGGAAAACGACAAATTATTTGAGTTAAGAGAATATAATAATCTAACTCAAAGGGATATCGGGGAAATTCTCGGTGTTCGTCAACAAACATATGCCGAATGGGAGAAAGGAAAAAAGATTATCCCTTTAAAACATTTAGTTACTTTAGCAAAGTACTATAATGTTAGTTTAGATTACTTAACTGGGCTATCCAAAAAGAAAGATATTTTTTATAAATTTGTTACTCTAGATAAAAAGGAAATAGGAAAAAGAATTATTTATGTTAGATCTTTATACAATATTAAACAAAAAGACTTAGCAAATATCCTTAATACTTCTCCATCCACAATTTGTGCTTACGAAAAAGGTAATACTTTAATTCTTACAGCATTTTTGTATCAAATTGCTAAAGAGTATAAAATATCTATTGATTGGTTAGTCGGAGCTAGTCCTGTTGTAAAAAGGCACTAGCTTTTTTCTTTCTATTTGTCTTATTCCTACCTTCCTTAAGTTAATTATAGCAAATTTTTTTAAAAAGAAAAAGACTTATTACATAAGTCCCATAAAATAATTCTTTTTACCTTTTTTAATTAGTAAAACTTTGCCTTCAATAGCATCTTTTGTTGTAACAACTTTTTCTAAATCAGTTGATTTTTGATTATTGATACTTATTGCTCCAGTTGTAATCATTTCTCTGGCTTCTCTTTTACTTGAAACAATTTTGTTATCCACTAATAAGTCTATTAGTAAAGTGTTATCTTTAACATCAAATCTAGGTACATCTTTGATACTTTCAATTATTTCATCTGCTGTTAATTCCCAGATTTTATCAGAAAATAATGATTCAGAAATGTGTAAAGCTTTTTTGTATTCTTCTTCTCCATGTAAGAATGTAATTATTTCTTTTGCTAATGCTTTTTGAGCTTTTCTTTCTTCTGGATGTTCATTTAAGCTTTTTTCTAGTTCTTCTATTTCTTCTTTAGTTAAGAATGTTAATTTCTTTAAGTATTCAATAACTTTATCATCTTCTGCATTAATGAAGTATTGGTATAACTCATATGAACTAGTTTTGTTAATATCTAACCATAATGCTTCACCAGATTCACTTTTACCAAATTTAGAACCATCACTTCTAGTTACTAGAGGTACTGTAAATCCATAACATTTTACATCTGCACCATGAACTTTCCTTATAAGTTCTAGTCCTGATGTGATATTTCCCCATTGGTCTTGTCCTCCAACTTGCATTGTTACTCCGTGTTCTTCATATAACTTTAAGAAGTCAATTGATTGAAGTAACATGTATGAAAATTCAGTATACGTAATACCAATATCTAATCTCCTTTTTACTGTGTCTTTGGCAAGCATGTAATTAATATTAAAGAATTTACCATAATCTCTAAGATAATCGATTGCTTTCATTTCACATAGCCAATCTGCATTATTAACAATTTCAATTTTTCCCCCAAGGATAGTACTAATTTGATTTTGAATGCATTTTATATTGTGAGCAACAGCTTCTTTACTAATCATTGGTCTTTCAACATTTGGTTTAGGGTCTCCGATTAGTCCTGTCCCTCCTCCCGCAATGATTATTGGGGTATGTCCACCTTCCATTAATCTTTTTGATGTAGCAATTACAGTACAGTAATGCCCAATATGTAGTGAATCTCCAGTTGGGTCAACACCTATATAAAACTTTAAGCCTCCTTTGTTAATGGCTTCTTCAACATCTGGACTAGTTATATCATTTACTAATCCTCTCCATTTTAGTTCTTCAAATAATGTCATAATATCTCCCTCCAAAAATAAAAAGAATGATACCCCAAGGAGTGCAATTTGCACGGTACCATCCTTTATTTAACTTAATTTATCTTAACGCGATTTAACGGTTCAGCTCCAGAGTCGTAAATTCCTTCATCACTGATTGGGTCAATTATAGCACTTTAAAAATTTTAATGCAACCCTATTTTATTAAATTTTCTAATTTTTTAGGTAATTTTATTTCAATTTCTATGTTTTTATTAGTAATTGGATGTAAAAACTCTAATCTATAAGCTTGCAAACATAAAGGCATTCTTTCTTTATTACCATACTTTTTATCTCCCACTATTGGATGCTTAATATTTGCAAGTTGAACTCTAATTTGATTTTTTCTACCAGTTTTAATTTCAATATTTAATAAAGTGTATTTTTTATTATATTCCATGACTTCAAAATTTGTTATTGCTAATATTCCTTTTTTCTTATCTTTAGTTATTATAACATCATGAGTTTTTGTTTCTAACAAATAATTTTCTAAATGATTATTTTCTTTAACTATTCCATTTACTACTGCATAGTAATATCTTTTAACTTTTGTCCAATTTGTTTGCAAAACGCTTTTTACTTTTTCATTTTTAGCAAATATTATTAAACCAGATGTGTCTTTATCTAATCTATGAACTATAAATATTTTGTTTTTAGGATTTTGTTTTTTTACATATTTTTTAACTTCATCATATAAATTTTTATCATTTCTATTATCTCTAGATATTGTTAAAATACCACTGGGTTTATTAATTATAATTAAATATTTGTCTTCATATAATATATCTAGTTTCTTTTTTGGCATATAAAATCACCTGCAAAAACATTATATCAAATTTATTATGAATATCAAAATAGTTTTAAAAAAGTGTGTTTCAAAGAGTGTTTGACAAAATAAAAAAGCCTGTAAATACAGACTTTAAATTCCATTTGGTGGAGAATGTGGGACTCGAACCCGCGACCCCCACGGTGCAAGCGTGGTGCTCTAGCCAACTGAGCTAATTCCCCAGGAACAAAATTATTTTATCATACATCGATAAAATAATCAAGCTATTTTTGAGGTTCTTCAATAATTTTTATCAATCCAGCTTCAACTTCTTCAAGCGCACGCCCTAAACTCTTCTTGTTTTTATAATCACATTCCTTCATTTGATAGTGATTATTTTCAAGCATTTGCTTACTTCTGATTGATGCTACATGAACCAATTTGTACTTAGAATCTACTATATTTAGTAGTTTATCTATTGATGGATATAACATGATATACACTCCCTTTTCATTACTTATAATACGCATTTTATAAAATTATTGCAAGAAAATCACAAAAATTTGACACAAATTTGACACATTATTTTATTAACTCAAGACTTTTGCTGTAATTTCATCATTTTCATTAGTTATTTTAACTTTAATATTATTCATAGAACTTTCTTCATCTCTAGGGTCAATTACTGTTCCATTATTACTTCTAACAACATTATTTTTTGCTAAATCTTCCACTGTAACATAAACTGTATTTTCTTCTTTAAATAAATTTTCACTAGACTTTGCATAATAAAATGCTCCCAACTCAATACTTGCAATTCTTTCTTTATACATTTCTTCTTCATAATTAACATTTAACTTACCAGATATAATCCATGTTGCTACAAAATAACATGCACTGAATACCCCAAGGACTATTGCAAGTTCCACTACTGTATAACCATTTTTCTTCATTTACTTACCTCCGTTTTAGTAAATCCACGATATTCCCATAATGGAAATTCATCTCTTATTTTAGATATTTCTTGTAACATCTTATTTTTTAACTTTTCACCTTTAAACTCAAATAAACTAACTATTGTTTCTTCAAGGTTTTTGTAAGCAATTTCTTCTTCATTTAATGAATTGTATAAATATGGTATTACTATATTATCATCAATAAACTTTATATCTTTATTTTTAAATACATAAAAGTTTTTTAATGTTTTAATTAATTTTTTATAAGCTTTAATATTATGGTGATAAATATTTTTTCCCATTTCTACGTATACTTTATTGGTAAATTGTTTATAATTACTATCTTTAAAATATTTATTTATTCTTTTTTTACTACTTAGTTTAATACTAACAAGCATTTTTTCTTCAATCTTATAATCTTTTTTATAATAAAAGTCTAGTTTAGGAATAACTATTTCTTTATCTTCAGTTCCACTAGTTATAAAAGAAAAATATTCTTTACTTACAACACCATATGCAATTATTACTCCATTAGCTAAATCATAAATTCTATTCCATTTTTTTACATAATTTTGTATTTCTTTATTTTTAAAACAGTTTTTGAAGTCTAAATCATTTGGAACTTCTAAATTATCATTTTGAAATATAATAAAACAATCTTTTAAATAATTTATTAATTCTTTATGTTCATTTAATGTTTTTGTATCATTCTTCTTTAATATTTTCTTTAAATCTTCATAATCTTTTAAATCTAATGACATAATTATATATTTTAAATAATTATCTTTAACATTTACTATATTATTAATTAATATATCTTTTTTAGATTTTGTATCAGAGATTTTTTCACATTCAAAAATATCACATAGCTTATTGTAAATTGTGATTATTTTTACTAATTCTTCTTTTTTTAACTTGGTTAAATATTCTTTATAATTAATTCCAATTTCTAACATGATATCACTTCCGTATATATTTTACCAAATTTAAGAACTTTTTTCTATGGTAAATATGTGAAATTTTGTATTTTTTCATATAAATCAAAAAAAGCAACACTTTTTTCGTGTTGTTTTAATTTGACATAATTTGTTCTTTAACTAATTTACTAACTAAAGACATATCTGCATTTTTACCTACAAGTAGTTCATTAACTTTTTTCATAACAAGTCCCATGTCTTTCATACTTGTTGGTTTAACTTCATTAATTGCAGCTTCAACAACTTTTGTGATATCTTCTTTATTCATTTCTTCTGGTAAATAAACATCCAAAATAGCTATTTCTTTTTCTAAAGATTCAACAAGTTCTGCTTTATCATATTTTTTGTATTCTTCAAGTGAGTCTTTACGAACTTTAACTTGTTTTTTTAATACTGCAGCTACTTCATTGTCATCTAGTTCATGTTTTTTAGCTATTTGTTCAAGTTGTAATGCACTTTTTAACATTCTAAGTACTGATAACTTAAATGTATCTTTTTCTTTCATTGCATTTTTTAAATCTTCATTAATTTTTTCGTACATTATTAGCCTCGATTTCTTTTATGTGAGTTTTTAATTCCTTCTTTAATTTCATTTCTTCTTTTAACGCCCGGTTTTTCATAGTGTTTTCTTTTTTTTATTTCAGAAGGGACTCCACTTCTTGCAACTTTTGCTTTAAACTTTTTTAATGCTAAATCAACATTCCCGTTTTGCACAACTACTTTTGTCAAATTCATTCCCTCCCTTCTCGTTTATCAATACATATTATAACATCTGATTTTACCTTTATCAACATTTTTTCGCAAAAAATAAGCTTTTTTATTACTTTTTTTCATTATTCTGTACCAAAAAGGCTTAAGCCTTTTTATATTTTGCATAGATTTCTAGAAAATAATCTTCGTAAAGATGAACCAATACTATAACCAATATCATAAGCGGTTCTTAAAATTCTTGCAACCGAATTAAAAAATGATGCTGATGCTCCACCTACTACTTGATCTAATTCACGTTTTTCTAAATACATGTTTTTTCCTCCTTCCTAATTACATTTCACAGGATTAACCAATCCAGAAAAAAGTCCTAGAAAGAAAGACAATCCAGCGCCTAAAAGATACCATAAATTTTTTCCTCCTCCATTAATACTATCTAATTTTTCAAAACTTAATACTTCCATTTTTCCTCCTTATAATATTATTTTTTTAAGTTTTTCCCATACTTTTTCTTCATCATATAAAACTTTCATCTTAAATACTTGATTTTCTTTTAAATTACTTTCTACTTGTAAATATACATCTTGATAATTTACTAAATTATCTTTATCTATAGAAAATTCTCCGACTTTATCTATGGTGGTTTTATATCTCTTACTACCTATAACTACGTATCTTATGTTATTTATCATATCAGGGGTATCGATATTTAGCCTTGTTATAATTTGTTTATCAAGAACATAACCGTAAGTTTCTATCTCATCATACATTTTTAAATTTAAAATATAGATAAGTAAACTAATAAGAAATATAGCAATAAAAATAATGAATAATCTAAATTTGTATTTTATATTTAATAAATCTAAGTATGACATAATTTCCTTTCTAAAGTAACAACTTTATCAAATATTTTTGGATATTTCTTATGTGAAATATAAAGAATAGTTTTATTTTTGAAATATTTTTTTATATTATTTATAATATTTAGCTCTAACTCTAAGTCAACTTCACTTAAAGCTTCATCCAACAACAAAACATTAAAATTATTAAGTAATGCCCTAGCTAAAATAATTCTTTGTTTCTCACCACCAGAGATATTTTTTTCATCCGGCGAAATAAAAGTATTATAACGTAGTGGTCTTTTCTTAACAATCTCATCTATCTTACATAATTTACAAATACGTTGAAAATCGTTTTCACTTACTTCTTTTCCTAAAACAATATTTTCTTTGATAGTTCCTGATGTAATATTTTCTTCTTGATTAATATAAATTATATTATTTCTAATAGTTTCTATATTTAAATCTTTTATATCGATATTTCCTAAAGTAATACATCCATCATAATCATCAATATATTTATTTAAAATATTACATACTGTTGATTTACCACAACCTGATGGACCTTTTAGTAAATAGAAACTTCCTTCAGGTATAGATATGTTAAAATCATTAATTGTTTTTTCATATTTGTTGTAAGAATATGATAAATGTTTAATATTTATTTCATGGTTGTCTAATTCTTCACTCTTGCCTAGTTTTTCGACATCCAAACTTAAAAAGTCATTTTTTTTAGAAATTGTTGCTTTCATATAACTATACTTTGGAATGCTATCTATTATATTTTTTAGGGGATCAACAAATAATGACAATAGAGTATTAAATGTAATTATATTTATTAACTCTAATTTGTTCATATAAACTAGATAAAGTCCATAAGTATTTATTATAAAGAAACCCATTTCATAAACAATACTTTTAAAAGTTTTTTCTTTATTTAAAATGATATTAAATAAGTAGTTATTGTATAGGTAAGTTGTTAAATTTTTTTCAATCTTTTTTAAAGCATGAGTGATAATGTTTAAGTTCTTGATACTATTAAACATTTTAACATCTTCGATTAAATTGTTGTTAAATTCTGATTCATAAGAAATATTTTCATATGCTTTCTTAAAAATTATTTTACTAAATACTATGCCCACTAATAAATAAGCAACATCAAAAAAAGTATGAAAAACAAATTTTTACTTATATTAATTAATAGTGGTATGGTTATAAACACTAGTATTAAATCAAGTGTTGAAGTAATAAATATTTCAGTGATAATATTTTTAACACTTTTTAAATCATTTACTCGAGATACAATTTCTCCCGCGTTTCTTGAGTTTATAACCCTTAAAGGAAGATTATATAAATGAGTGAGAAAGTCACTATTAAGTAGACAATCAATATTTTTATTCAAATGATTTTCTAAGTATGTTCTATAATAAGAAAGACTTATTTTTAAGATAGTGAACAATAAAAATATCATAACAATTACTTTTAAGTATTGGAATGTGTATGCCCCTCCTATAAAAGAGAACAATACTTGAAAATAGTAACCAAGTGATATGGTTAAGAACATGAGTAAAATGCTTGTCAAAATAATTATTTTTACCAACTTTTTCTCAGATTTTAAAATGGATTTAAATATTTTAAAAATAGTTATTTTATTTTTTAAAACAATTATTTTTCTTTTTGGATAAAACAATATTATTACTTTACTCCATTCTTCCATGAATTCATTTATCTTTTTTACCACCTTACCTTTCGCTGGGTCCATTATGATAATTTTGTCTTTAGTGATTTTTTCAATAACTACATAATGAGAATATCCTTTTTTTAAATTCATGTGTGCTATCGCTGGAAATTGTTTGATATCTTTAACACTATTTAGTTTTACTCCAGTTGCTTCAAATCCATATTTGGTACTTGCTAAGATTAAATTCAAGGCAGTTGTACCTTCTACTGTGGTTTTAGCATCTAACCTTATTTTTTCTAAAGGTACATTTCCTTTATAGTGTTTAATAATTGATGCTAGGCAACATACTCCACAATCTTTTTCATCTCGTTGACGTACTACTTTCATTCTAATTTCTCCCTTCGTATATATATATTTCCTAAAAGGGTCAAATTTTTGCACTTTTTTTGAAAGTTTTCGAAAAAAATTTTTTTAAAACATAAAAAAAGCCCGTAAACACAGGGCAAAATTACCTAATTTTTTTTTTGTGAAAAATTAACCAAAATGTAAACAAAATGACAATTATATTTACAAAAATAATGACAAATGGGCTAATTTCAAAATTTTGGTGCTCAGACTGAGTATTTTTGGTTGTATCTATTTCAGCAAAAACAGTATTAATTTTTTTCTTATAAATTTCCAAACTATACATATTTTTTTTATTATTACTTGTTACTTCTATAAACACATAATTTAGTCCATAATCTAAATTATCATTATTTAATATATTAACTAAATCTCCCTCATTACATTTATAATCTATTTCTAATTTAGTTACATCTTCAGCAATCTCTACCGTATAATTATTAACATATTTATCAAATTTTAATGGCATGTCACCATTTAATATCTTTAAATCTAAAAGCACACTATTTCACCCATAAATAGTGTGCTCAAAAATTTCTAAATTATTTTTAAAAGTATCTCATTTGAAACATAAATATAAATTGGATTAATATAAAGGTTTCCTTTTTTCTTAATTAATTCTTTACTTTTTAAAAGTGGTTCTATATTATAAGCTTTTTCTAGCTCAATTCCAAACTTTTTTTTGAAATTTTCTAAATTAATTCCATCAAACTTTCTTAAACCTAACATTATTTCATAATCCATTTTTTCTTTTTCACCGATTATTTCCTTTTCTTTGACCCAGTTACCTAGTAAATAATCTTTTAAATTTTTTGTATTTGTATACCTTATTTTATCAATATATCCACTGGCACCAAGACCAAAACCGTAATATTCTTCATTATTCCAGTAAACTAAATTATGTCTACTTTCATAACCAGGAATAGCAAAATTACTTATCTCATAATGGTGGGCATTACTTAATTTTTCAGTAATGTATTTATACATCTCATAATCTAATTCTTCTTCTATTTCACTAACACCATTTACATATGCTTTTGTATGGCTTTCTAATATTAAACTATAAGTACTAATGTGATTGGGATTTAGTTTTAAAAATAAAGATAAATCTTTTTTTAATGCTTTTAAAGTTTCACCAGGTATAGCATACATTAAATCTAAATTAATGTTATCAAAACCTAATTTTCTACACAAAGTAATTTTTTCTAAAGCATCATTAAAATCAGCATTTCTTTCCATAAATTTTAATTTTTCTTTATCAAATGATTCTATACCAATACTTAATCTATTTACCCTATAACTTTTTAATAATAATAACAATTCTTCATTTATATCCTCTAAATTACATTCAAAAGTAAATTCTTCTAAATAATTTTTATTAATTGTATCGAGCATATTAAGAAGACTTTTTATTTCATCTATACTTAAAGCACTTGGAGTTCCTCCCCCGATATAAATAGTTTTAATTTCTTCTCCCATGTATCTATCGTTTATTTCATTTTTCAAAGCTTTTAAGTACGCATATGCCCATTTTTCATTATATATAAACTTACAAAAATCACAGTAGGAACAAATATTTTTACAAAACGGAATATGAATATAAATTGAAGAAGCCATTTTTATACCCCGCGACTTTTATGACTATTACTATTGTAGTAAAAGTCTGATATATAATTAAAGTCGGAAACTAAATTAGTATAATCATCTTCAAGCTTTCTTACTCTTTTAGCATATCCATGTCTATCTAATTTAAAAATATCTGCTGTTTGAGTAACTGACAACATATATTTAATTTGATATTTTAAAATAACTAAAATTTGTTCATCGGTTAAAGTTTTTATTGTTGCTGGTCTTTTAGCAAGGTTAATAGCTTTTTTATCAGATAATTCATGTAAAATAATAGAAATTGCTTCTCTATCTTTAGCTTCATATGCTTGACATAATCTATTATAAAAATCTAAAAAATCATTTATAGCTATATCTTGTCTTTTCATACCATTTTTAAAAACTCTTTGAACAGATTCATAATATTTTGTACCTCTATTAATTAGTTCATTATATAATGTTTCTTTATCAAAGCCAGTTAACATACTTATAGCATCAAGGTTAAGACCAAAAGTCAAAATACATTGACTTAAAAATATATTTCTTTTTTCTTTAGTTGGAAACATTAGATATAAATATTTAATATTCATATTATCTTCCTCCTTTTTGTAAATAATTTTTATAATTAATTTCTGTTAAAGCTTCATATTGAGAAACTAAAACTGGATATTTTTCTCTTAAACTTTGAACTCTAGGAATGTAAGATGAATGATGAACTTGAAATATTTTTTCAATTTTGGCAGTACTTAGTAAATATTTTAATTGGTATTTTAAAATAATTAAAACATCTTCTTCACTTAATCTATTTACACCATTTTTTCTTTTTTTAATTACGCTCATTGCATCTTTATCACTAATAACATTGAGTAATTCAATTATTTTTTCTTTATCTTTTTTCTTATTAGCTTCTACTAACTCATTAAAAAATTCTATAAATTCTTTTTTAGCATCTTCTTGTACGTTCATTCCTAGTTCAAATAAAGTTAATAAAGAACTGTACATATAATCTGTAGCATATAATAATTCACCATAGATTTTTTCTTTATTTTCACCTAAAATATCAGCTAAAGTTTCTAACCTTAATCCAAATGTTAATGAACAATTTATTATAAACTTTCTTCTTTTTTCGACATTTGGAAACATTAAATATAGATATTTAGTGTTCATAATCTACCTTCTTTCTTGATTTTTACGACTATTCATATAATAAAAGTCTGATAAATAATCAAAATCTGATACTAGTTTTGGATATTTTTCTTGTAATTTTCTTACTCTTCTGGCATAATTACTGTTTTCAATATGAAATATTGTTTCAATTTGCATAGCACTTAACATATATTTAATTTGATATTTTAGAATAGTTAAAATTTCTTCATCTGTTAAGATTTGAAGTTTACTTAAATCTCTTTTAGCGATTTTTTTAGCTTCTTTATCAGATATTTCTTCTAAAACTATAGTTATTTTATTTTTATCTTTTGTAAGAGATGCTACTTTTAATCTTTCAAAAAAGCTTTCAAACTCCATAACTGCTTCTTGTTGATGTTTCATACCATGTTTAAATACATTTGATATGTATATATAAAGTTGATTACCAGATTCTATTTCTTTAGCTAAAATTTCAACATCTTTACCTAATAAATGTGATAAAGTTTCTAATCTTAAACCAAAAGTTAGAATACAATTTGTTAAAAAATTAATTCTTTTTTGTCTAGTTGGAAACATTTGATATAATTGAGATACAAAATTCTTTCGCTTTTCTTCTTCAAGTTTTGCAGAAAAACTGGGAAAAATACTTAAACTATGAACTTTTAAAGTTTCATTTACATACTTAACCATATCTTTTGTTACTACTCTCGGAGCAATTTCACTAAGTTCTTTTAGCCTTTTAGTTAAATCACGGTAAATTGTATTTTCTGTACTGTCTAAAATTGTAGCAATTTCAGAAATAGTCTTTCCTTCTTCAACTAATAATCTGTAAGCTTCTAACACTCTTAATCTTACAGTTTCATCCTCAATTGTTTTTTCTTTATTATCCAATATCTTTTCCATAACTTTTTCATATTTTGAAGCATCAGCATATTTTAATTTATTAGTTAGATTATTTCTAACAGTAATATGTGACTTACCTATTATTTCTGCTATTTCTCTTAAAGATTTACCTGAAAGGTAAAGGTCTGCTTGATTTATAATATAACTTTTTTCTTCTTCACTCATTATTCATCACCTAGAACTGCTAAGAATGCTTCTTGAGGAACTTCAACTGTTCCGACCATTTTCATTCTTTTCTTCCCTTCTTTTTGTTTTTCTAATAATTTTCTTTTTCTGGAAACATCTCCACCATAACATTTTGCTAAAACATTTTTCTTTAGGGCACTGATGTTTTCTCTAGCTATTACCTTGGAACCAATACTGGCTTGAATTGGTATTTGAAACATTTGTCTTGGTATTAGTTCACGTAGTTTTTTAACAATTGCACGTCCCTTTTGGTAAGCAAAATCTTTGTGAATGATAATGCTTAGGGCATCAACAATTTCACCATTAAGTAAAATATCCATTTTTACTAAACTACTTTCTTTATATCCGCATAGTTCATAGTCAAATGAAGCATAACCTTTTGTAGTACTTTTTAATCTATCATAAAAATCATATACTATTTCTGATAAAGGAATTTCGTAGTGAACATCAATTCTTGTGGCATCAATATAGTCTACACTTTTATAAATACCGCGTTTATTTTGACAAAGCTCCATAATGGCTCCGATATATTCAGATGGAGCAATAATATTAGTATATATATAAGGTTCTTTTATATAATTTATCTTAGTTTTTTCTGGCATTTTTGATGGGGCATCAACATCTACTGTTGTTCCATCAGTTAAAGTTACCTCATAAACTACACTTGGACTGGTAGCAATAATGCCAATATTAAATTCTCTTTCAATACGTGTAATTATTACATCCATATGTAAAAGTCCTAGAAAACCAATACGAAAACCAAACCCTAAGGCTTCACTTGTTTCTGGTTCAAAAGATAAAGCAGCATCATTTAGTTTTAATTTTATTAAAGCTTCTTTTAATTCTTCATATCTATTTGGTTCAGTTGGAAATATACCTGAAAATACCATTGGTTTCATTTTTTTATAACCTTTAATTGGCTCTGTTGCTTCACGACCTACAACTGTAATTGTATCACCAACAGATACTGTACTTATATCTTTAATTGATGCAGCAACATAACCTACTTCACCGCTTTTAAGTTCGTTATATTTTTCTTCTTTTGGGGTATGTACTCCTAGTTCTACAACCTCAAAAGTACTATTTGTTGCCATCATTTTTATGGTATCACCGATTTTTATCTTACCATCTTCTAACTTAACTAATAATACTACTCCACGATAAGGGTCAAAATATGAGTCAAATATTAAGGCTCTAGTTGGTTTATCAACATTTATCTTGGGTTCTGGTATTTTTTCAATTACAGCATCTAAAATATCTTGAACGCCTTTACCAGTTTTAGCACTACATAAAATTATATCATTTTCATTAAATCCTAATACTTCTATAAGTTCTTTTTTTACTCTCGGAATATCAGCATTTGGTAAATCTATCTTATTAATGACAGGAATAATTGTTAAATCTTGTTCCATAGCAAGATAAAGGTTAGCTAAAGTTTGTGCTTCAATACCTTGGGCTGCATCCACAACTAAAATAGCACCTTCACAAGCTGCTAGACTTCTCGATACTTCATATGAAAAATCGACATGGCCCGGAGTATCAATTAAATTAATGACATAATCTTCATCTTTATATTTATAATTTAATTTTACAGCATTTAATTTAATTGTAATTCCTCTTTCGCGTTCTAAATCCATATTATCTAGAATTTGGTCCTTCATTTCTCTTTTGGAAACTGCTCCAGTGATTTCTAAAAGCCTATCCGCTAGAGTACTTTTTCCATGATCTATATGAGCAATTATTGAAAAATTTCTAATATTTTCCTTCGTCATTTCTTTCCACCTCTTTAATTGTATCAAAAAATAACGAAAAAGTCATTAAAAAAGTCGGTTTTTAACCCAACTTATAATCTTTACATTCTATTTTAAACCCTAATGAAAGAAGATAATCTAAGTTTTGAACATCAGTTATAAAACTTAATTTATTTTTGTTTTTTAAATAATTTATAACTTTTAAAATTTCTAAATCATCACTTGTTTCATTTTTTATAAAATTACAAAATGCACTATTTTCTGTTTCAAAGTATTTAATCTTAAGATTATCAATTTCAATATATTTTTCTTTTATATCGTAATTATCTTCATGATAATTTAATGTTCGTTCAACTTGAATATCAATTATTTCACAATATTTATCAAACAATGAAAACAAATCTTTATTAACAATCTGAATAACCATATCATCTTTTAATACACTTTCTTTTAAAAATGAAATTATTTTAATAAATAGTTTATCATCTATTAAAATATCTCCACTTCCTATACACAAGGTATCTTGAGCTAAAATATAAGAAAGTATTTTTACTCCATTTTCTTCTATAAAGTATTCATTTTTATTAACGTTTTTTATTCTCATGAATATTACCTCTAGATAAATTTTATCATAAAAATCATTAAATCTCAAAATATTTTAAGAAATTTTAAATTTAAAATTTCCCTAAGAATTGGGCCAAAACACGTGGCTTTGTCAAATTTTGTCGACTTTTGGCATACGATTTTTCTTGATTTTTGTTGACATCACATTTAGAATAAATGGCCATGAAGGAGGCGATTTTTATGATATCGCAAGAAACTAAAACATTTTATGCGTTTAACATTGATAAAATGTTTAAAGCTGTGTTTGTTGGAACAGATGAAGTAAGTAAACGTTTACTTTTGGAACTTCTTAGTGAGTGCCTTGATACAAAAGTTGATAGGATTGTTGGTTTTATCCCAATCGAGCTCGGTGTTAGAAGTAAACACGAAAGAAGTAAAAGACTAGATTTAATTGTGGAAGTTGATGGAAGGAAAATTAATGTTGAGTTGAATTCATCTTTTGATGAAGTAACTAGAATTAGGAATTTAAATTATTACTTTTCTTTTTGTAGTCAGTATACTATTGAAGGAGATGCTTATGACATTGAGTCTGATTTTATCCATATTTCATTAAATTATAAAGCTTCAAGTAAAAGTCCTCTTATTGCATGTTACACGTTTTATGACAAAGAAAATAAGAAAGAACTAGACAGAAGGTTTAGATATTATGAAATCAATGTTGAAAAATTTGCAAAACTTTGGTATGATAGGGACATGAAAATTGTTAGAGAAAAACCACTTTTAACGATGATTGGGATAAAAGACCCAGAAGAATTGGACAAATATTCTGAAAAGATGGCAATATCTAGCATTAAGGAGAGTGTTGATAAATTGAAAACATTAAATAGTGACAAGAAGTTCGTATATAACATTACACCAGAACAAGATGACATTCTAACTAAGAATACATTAAAGAAAATATATAAATCTGAAGGAATTGCCGAAGGTTTGGCTGAAGGCGAAGCTAAAGGAAAAATTGAAGCCCAACGTGAAATGACAATAAATTTATTGAAAAACAACTATCCAATTGAAGAAATAGCTAAGATAACTGGTTTATCTAAAGAAGAAATTAAAAATATATCTAAAACGATTTAATTATTTGTGGGAGGTTTAAATGGAATATTTTGATGTATATGATAAAAATAGAATACCCTTAAATTACAAAAAAGTCCGTGGTGAAGTTTTGTTAGAAAATGAGTTTAATACTGGAGTTGAAGTTTGGATTACAAATGATAATAAAATTTTGATGACAAAAAGAAGTTTACTTAAATCACATCCCGGACAATGGGAAACACCAGGTGGTTGTATTCAAGCTGGTGAAAGTTCCCTTTTAACTGCTCAAAGAGAAATGGCTGAAGAAATTGGTATTAATTTTAAAGAAGATGACTTTAGACTTATTGGAACACAACTTTATAAACATCAATTTGTAGATATATATAATTCTAGTAAAAATATAGATATAAATGATATTTTTTTACAAATAGAAGAAGTCAGTGATGTAAAATTTGTTTCAAAAGAAGAATTTATAAAAATGATTGATGATGAAAATATTGTTCCATCTGTTTTACAAAGATATTATTTAATAAAAGACAAACTGGATTTAAATTGGTAAATCCAGTTTTTTTAGAAAAATAAAACTTTTATAGCATCCCATGCTCCACTAAATCCTTCAGTTAAAATCTTAGTTACAGCTTCACTTAGTCTTTCACCAGATGAAGTAAATTTATTACTATAATCAACGTTTTTATTACTTATATATGTATTTACATCTACAGTTTTACCTTCAATTACATCATTTTCAAACTCTTTAATAGCTTTGTCTGTTAAAGCGACTTTATTACTTAATTTAGCTTCATAAAAACCACTTTCACTAGAAATATATAAACCCATGAAAATAATAAATGAAATTGTTAAAAGTTTTTTAAACCAATTATTTTTTTTCTTCATTTTCTAAATACTCATAGATAACTTTTGCTATTATCTTTAGAGTATTATTCACCTCCTCAATGTAATTATATTGACCCCCCACTTCAATAAGAATGGTATTTTTATTAAAATCTTGATTGTATATGCCATTTACACCAGGGCCTTTTTTTTCAAGTACTCCTCGACTTAGTGTAGGAGCTAATTTTTTTATTTTTTCATTTAATGTCTTAGCTAAAGTTAAATTCTCTTCATAATTATCATGCTCTAAACCAACAACAAACATGATTTTAGCATATTTTTTACCATCAATCTCTGTAACAGTCCTATCATATGAAGCTGCATCACGATGTAAATCAATAAAAAAGTTTAAACTAGGATTATTTTTATAAGCATTTTCTAATAAAATTCTACTAGCTTTATAACTATAACCATATTTCCAACCATTAGTATTTAAAACATCAACTATACTATTTTCTTCAACAACTGAAGATATTCCTAAATCATTTAAATACTCACCTAGAATATGACTTCCTAAATAAACAGTATTATTTATATTAAATGTTTCTAAAAAATTACTATTGTATCCTTCTGTTTGATGCGTATTAAAAATATAAACTATTGGTTTTTTATTAGTATTCTTGTCTGTTTCTTCTTTTAATACCGGTGTTATAATATCAACATTTGTTCCAGTATTAACCTTCTCAATACCAAAAGAGTATTTTAATAAAAATTCTGTTGAAGATAACTTTTTTATGTCACTTAAATTATAATTGGTAAAAGAATCTTTTACTAACAAATCAAGATATGTATTATTATCAACTTCTATGTCTATTTTGTCATATAAAAATTTAAATGTTAGAACAAAAGATATAATTATTAAAATAATTATTATTACTAATTTAAATACTTGAACTTTAAAACCATTTCTTAATTTTAATCTTGCCATATAATCACCTTTAGTACATTATATTATAAAGTTTGCATATAATTTGTCGAAAGGAATACTTTAAATTAAATTATTTTTAGTTTATAATATTTATAGGTGGTAATTTTGAGTAATTTAATTAAATATGTAAAAAATAATGCTAATAAAGATTTTAGTGAAGTTAAATTTAATGAAGTTGATGCTGCAATTTATACTATTCTTCCCTATCTTGATTTAATGGGATTAATAAATACACCAATAACAATTAAAGAATTATATGATAAGTTTAGTAAAAGATTTATTTTAAAAGATAAAAATAAATTTATGGAAGAAAATAAAAAATTGTTTAAAGAAATGGCTTTATCTAAAAGATATCAAAATAATATTATAGTAAGTTATAAAAAAATAGTTAATCATGAAACTCAATTTGGAGCCATAACAGTTAAAGTTCCTAAGCATTTTAAGTTTATTGCTTTTGAAGGTACTGATGATGAACTTGTTGGTTGGGAAGAAAATTTTAAAATGGGTTATATGTACCCTATTCCAGCTCAAGAAGAAGCTATTAATTATTTGAAAGAAAATATTAAAATAAATGACATTGTTGTTTATGTTGGTGGACATTCTAAAGGTGGTAATCTAGCAATTAGTGCAGTTATGGAACAAAATATATTAAAAAGATATCAAGTTGATTATGTATTTAATTTTGATGGACCAGGATTTTTACCAGATGTAATTAATAAAACTGATAAAATTAAGAAAAAGATTAAAAATTATTATCCATTTGAAAGTGTTGTAGGTATGATTTTTGATACAAATGGAGATAAAAAAATTATTAAAAGTAATGCTTATCAAATATTTCAACATGATTTACATACTTGGAATATAGAAAATAATAAGTTTGTTACTGCTAAACTTTCAGATTACTCAAAAAATTTTCATTTAAAAATAAATAATATTTTAGATAAATTTAGTAAAGAAGAAATAAAGAGATTTGTTAATTTATTTTTCAAAATGTTATATAATGCAGGTTTTGTATTAAAAAGTGAACTTAATAAAGTTAATTTAGTCAGAATTAAAAATATTTTAAAAGAAAGCAAAGATTTAAATGGAGAAGATAGAAAGTTATTGTTAGAAATGTTTAAAGCTTTTATAGTAAATAATAGAAAAGATAATGAAGAATAACTAAAAAATATGAGAAATTACCATATTTATGCTAAAATTACTTGCTAAATGTGTAAATATTTGTTAAAATTAATAAGAAACAAGGAAGGAGCTGGATTATGCCAAATATTAAAAGTTCTAAAAAAGCTGTTAAAGTTATTGCTAAAAAAACAGAAAATAATCATGAACTAAAAATGCGTGTTCAAAACCTTATTAAGAACTGCGAAAAAGAAATTGCTGCTGCAAATAAAGAGAATGCAGATAAATTAAATAAAGATATTCAAAAATATATTGATAAAGCAGTTAGCAAAGGTTTAATTAAGAAAAATACTGCTGATAGAGAAAAATCTAGATTGACACAAAAAATAAAAAATATGTAGTAACGATTGTTTACTATATTTTTTTTTGATATTATATATATAAGGTGGTGCAACATGAATAAAACGATAATCCTAATTATTTCTCTTATTATTGTAAGTGCAACGATTTATTTTATTAATCCAATTACAGATAAATTAGCTAGTTTGTTTGGAGGTACTCCAAAAATAGTGGTTAATCCTGGAAATAAATATCAGAAGAATGGACATTATATGTATGTTGAAAAAACTAATGATTTTGTTCCCTACTCTTTTCAGGATTTATTAAATATTTATTATTCTGCGATTGATAATGGTTATGAACAATTTACTTTTTATTGTCCAAAGGAATATAAAACTTGTATAGAAGATACTTCTAAAATAAGTGGAGATGAACTAATACTTACTCATATAAATAATTATGTACATCCTTTTAATAGTTTTACTAATATTAAATCTAGTGTTTCTGACTCTGGAGAAGTAAATATTAAAATATTTTATTTATATGCACAGGATGAAATAGAAAAGATTGATAATAAAACAGATGAAGTATTACAAAAATTAATTAAAGATAATATGAGTGATAATGAAAAAATTAAAACTATTCATGATTATATTATTAAAAATGCTAAGTATGATGTAGAAAGAAATTTAACTGGTAATAGTAATTATAAATCTTATAATGCTTATGGACCTTTATTTGAAGGATATGCAACTTGTAATGGATATACAGATTTAATGGCAATATTTTTAAATAAAATGGGGTATGATAATTATAAAATTGCTACTACACCAGAAGAAATTAGTTATTCTGCAACAGGACATATTTGGAACGCTGTTAAAGTTGATGGTAAATGGTTACATTTAGATTTAACTTGGGATGACCCAGTTAGTAATGATGGTAAAGATTATTTATTTCATGTTTATTTTTTAAAAACTACAGAAGAATTAAGAAAAGTTGATAAAGGAGAAACTGTTATAGAAGACCATAACTTTAATAGTTTATATTATTTAGAATTTAATTAATATTAAAACAGATAGAGGTTTTTCTATCTGTTTTGTATTATGTTTTTACTTTTTCTGTTACCTGAAAGTAAGCCATTGGCAAAGTAATTGTTGTATTTTTCTGTAAATAATGTACAATGATTTATTTCTTCTTCAATATGTTCGTGTTTTATATATTCTATTTTTTTATTATTTATATTTAATGCATGTTCTCCGATATTCCACTCTTCCATATACATAAATTTATTTTTTTCAACATTATAAAATCTATGTCTATGTATGGTAGTTATTATTGTTCCATCACTAAAATACCAATTATCGTAACAAGTATGTTTTTTATTCATTTGTCCATCACATTCAACAACTGTGTCTGTATCTAATTCTAATGTAAATGGATTAATACATATTACTTTATCTCCGACTTTTATATCTTTTAATTTCTTACGTCTTCTTCGCTTCTTTCCTTTTTCATCTATTTCTTCAACATCAATTAGAGTTTCTGGAGAGAGGCACCAACCTGTTATAAGATTTACTAAATAGTAATTACTTTCTTGTATCGAATATAATGCATCTATATCTTCTAATTGTTTAATTATCATTTTCTTTATATTTATAGTATATAAAGAATCAGTATAACATGATTTAAATACAGGCGACGATCCAGGGCAAACTTGTGCAATACCTTTTGATAGACCCAGTGCTGATATACTTTCTTTTGAAGATGAATCTGGATTTTCAACTAATAAAAGATTATCGTTTATTTCTTTTTCAAGACAATAAGGATAATATGCAGCAGTGGAACATGTGTTTTCTTTTGGGCCGGTATATTCAATTAATTGACTTTTATATTCCCAATTATCTGAATAATTTGAATCTAACCATTCTTGCCATGTCATGTTAGGTTTTGCTTGATAAAACTTACCATTTAAATAAAATTCTAGATATTTGTCAAAATATGCATAACACTTATCTGGTTTATCTGATATTAATTGAAGTTTTTTAGTTTCTTCATCAAATGATAATTCTCCACCATTTTCACATTTTGATAATTCTTTGTTAAATTCATAACCATCTGTTGGCCATGAAGTACTTGTTGATGCTTCATATTCATTTGTGTTTGAACCTGTCTCAAGCATTATTGATAATGAATTAGTTTTTTTCTTTATTTTATTATTCGAAATTGTTTCTTTATTTGAGTAATATTCATATTCAATATAATCTATAGTTAAGTATGAAATTAATAAAACAAACAACAAACAAATTGTAATTAATATTATTTTTGTTTTTTTCATAATAATTAATCTCCTTTATTTTATATAACAATTTTATTATAACAATTTTAATATATCTTGTAAAGGTACAAATAAGTTATTTTTAAAATAATTGTGTTACGATTTTTGTAGGTGAAGGTATGAAAATATTATGTAATAAATATGAAACAAAAGAAATAATAAAATTTATGAGAGATTGCTGTGAAAAAACTCAAACTGAGTTTGCAAGTGACTTAAATAAAAAACGTGGATGGACTGCTAAACTTGAAGGTGGCGAAACTAATATAACTTTAAAAGATTTTTTAGAACTTGCTAAAATAAATAATATTGATATTATTATGAAAAGTAATGATACTGAAAAAAACTAGCCTGAGCTAGTTTTTTATTATGGTATTACATTAAATACTGTGGGTATACCTCTGGTTCTATGTCTTCCTACTGAGTCAATTGGGTCGTTTATCATTGTGCCTTCCACTACCATTGCTGAAGATGTTCCACCATCTAAGTTGGCAGCATTTACTGCTCCATATCTTTGCATGATTTCCACTAAATCTTTCATGGAAGCACCTTTTGTTCTTGTAGCATTTGAGTCAATGACTAGGAATAAAACAATTCCATCTTTTCTTTGTCCAATTGCAGTTCTAGCAGCATATCCCCAGCCACCATTGCCTTTTGTAAATGCTGGTTTTCCATTAACTATTAAAAATGGTGCCATTGTAACTGCATCTCTTACTCCCATTTCTAGAGCACTTTCTCCAGTTACATTATGTAGTAACACTAAAGTATTATCTTCATTAAACCCAATAAGACCATAACTTGAACCTTCTAATGTTCTATTAGTTATTATTTTACCATTTGCTATTGTTATTCCAACAGGATTTTCCCCTTTTGTATTATGTCCCGGGTCTAAAAATCCTCCCCCATTAATTGTTAAAACTGAACCTTGTTCTTTTGCCATATCATAAACATATTGACCACTTCTACCAAGCCATTTTGAATAACCAACCTTTATTTTGCTAGCATCATAAACAACTCCAAGATAAGCTTTACACCCATTAACTTCAAAATTAATAACTTTATATAATTCATTATCTTTTCTATCTAATACAGCTTTTTCATATTCATCTTTATAATCAGTAACTTTCTCATGGTTTATGAGCGATGGGTCTGTTTCCATCCCTTTATCATCAATGAAGTTATTATCCAAAACTTCTTTTATTTGGTCACTATTATAAAACCATTTACAATAATATTGATGCCTCATTGTTGCCATGGCAGTTGTAATAAGCCAGTCTCTAAAACCATTATATGAACCATATAAAATAGTTAGAAAACCACTACAACCAAGCATATAAATAGTAATAAATATAGAAATTATCCACATTACTACTTTAGAAAATATTTTATGATGTTTATAATTTATTACTAAAACTATTCCTGTTATTAAACTAATTATACTTATCATCATTAATAATAAAGATATATTTTTAAAAACGTTTTTAACTAAATAATCACTATTTGTACCAATTATAAAAAATGTTAAAAATGTAAAAAACATAAATAAACTAAGCCATATTGTTAATATTCCACTTTTTTTCTTATTCATTTCTTCCTCCAATATATTTTTCTACTTCATTTATAGTATTATCAAAATTATTAAAATCAACATCAAACCATTTTATATCCATTTTATTGTTAAACCACGTATATTGTCTTTTAGCATAATGTCTACTATTTTTCTTAATTTGTATAATAGCTTCTTCTAGAGAAATTTTATTATCTATATAATCAATTATTTCTTTATAACCAATTGCTCTTTTTAATATTTTACTTTCTGGATAATTTTGATAAAGATTTTTTACTTCTTGAACTAAACCATTATCAATCATTTTATCTACTCTTTTATTTATAATGTTATAAAGATTTTCTCTAGATGTTGTAAGCCCAATAAAGATAGCATCATTATATAAAAGTGTTGGTTCTACTAAAGATGTTAAATCTTTTTGTAAAAATCTTTCTAAACGTATTCTATTATTTTTATCGATATTACAATTAATATCTTTTTCTTTTGCAAGTTTATATAAATCTTCTAAAGAATAATTGCTATAGTCTTTTTTTTCTTCTTCATTAAATCTATAGTCATATGCTCCGGCGGTGGCATAAAGTCCGGACCCTCCCACAATAATTAAGTTTTTGTCACTGTATTTTTCAAAAATATTTCTTAAATCTTCTTGATAGTCTTTGACACTATATTCTTCATTCGGAGATTTTATGTCAAACAAAAAATGTTTAATGCCACACTTTTCTTCTTCTGTTACTTTAGCACTACCAATATCTAAACCCTTATAAATTTGTACTGCATCGCAATTTATGACATATGCTTCATACTTTTTAGCCAGGGCTATACTTAATTTTGTTTTACCTACTCCAGTAGGTCCCATTATAAATATTTTCATAACACAAACACCACTAACATTATATCATTTACTTAAAGATATTTAAATGGTATAATCAAAAAGAGGCGAAAAAAATGAATGATTTTATAAAATATAATAATATAGAAATAATAAATGATGGTGATATTTTTGTTAAAGTTGAAATTAAAGATGAATGTTTAAATCCATTTCATATTGTTCATGGTGGTTTAATTTTTGCCCTTGGAGATACTGCAATGGGAGTTAAAATTAAAAGTTTAGGTAAAACTGCTGTAACTATGAATGCTAATATTAATTTTATATCACCTGGTGTTGGCAAATATTTAATAGCTAATGCTAAAGTTATAAAGAATGGTAGTCATACTTGTGTTATGGAAGCAACTATTAAAAATGATTTAGGTAAATTAGTGGCAACTATGAATGGAACATATTTTTATATAAAATAAGGAGGAAACTATGGATATAATTGGTATTATTGCAGAATATAATCCATTTCATAATGGACATATATATCATATAAATAAGATAAAAGAAAAATATCCAGATGCTATTTTAATATTAGTTTTAAATGGATACTTTTTAGAACGAGGAGAAATATCTATACTAACTAAAGAAGAAAAAACAAGAATTGCTTTAGAATATGGAGTTAATATTGTATTAGAACTTCCCTTTCTAATGGGTAGTCAATCTGCAGATATTTTTGCTGATGCAAGTATTAAAATACTTAATAATTATCATGTTAATAAAATTATCTTTGGAAGTGAATGTAATGATGTAAATATGTTAACTAATATTGCTAAAGCTCAATTTAAAGATGATTTTGATGAATTAGTAAAAAATTATATGGATGAAGGTTGTAATTATCCAACTGCTTTAGCAAGGGCTTGTAAAGTTAATTTTGATTTTAATCCTAATGATTTACTTGGTATATCTTATATTAAAGCTATAATAAATAATAATTTTAATATAGATGCTGATGTAATAAAAAGAACAAATAGTTATCATGATAAAACTAGTAACGAAGAAATTGTTAGTGCTTCAAATATTAGAGAAAAAATAAAAGAAAATATTGATATAACTAACTATTTACCAAATGAAGTTGTTAATAGTTTAATTAGAATTGATTATAGTATATTTTTTAAATTATTAAAATCTAAAATTATTACTGATAGTGATTTAAGCAGTTATGTTGATGTTGATGAAGGTATTGAATATAGATTAAAAAAATATATTAATGATGTAGATAATTTTTTTGATTATATTAATTTAATTAAAACTAAAAGATATACTTATAATAAATTAAATAGAATGTTTATTCATATTTTGATTGGACTTAAGAAATGTGATAATTTAAAAGTTATAGATTATACTAAAATTTTAGGTTTTGATAAAAAAGGATTAAGTTATTTAAATAAAATAAAAAATAATTTAAATATACCAAGTAATGTTAATACTAATTCTTTAATTTATCAATATGAATTAAAAACTAGTTTAATATATGATTTAATAAATAATACTAATACTTATAGTTTTGAAATTAAAAATAAACCAGTTGTTAAAGACTAGTTTATTTTTTTAATTTATTTATAATATAATTTTTAGTTTCTAGAAAATCCATATTTAAAGCAACACCGATTTCTTCATATAAATACTTTTCTGCTCTTTTAAAGTATTCATCATCTTTTTCACTTATCTTTTTGTTGTTTAATATTCTCATTTGATTTCTTAAGTATGTAGTTTTAATTATTTTTACTAAATCTTCATGTGTACCACTTTTCATTAGTTCTTTATATGTTTGTTCAATTTGTTTTTCTTCAAGATTAATCGTATTTATTTCTGGTATTTCTAATAACAATTTATCTATTTCTTCTTTAGTTATAACATCTTTTAATAGTGGTGATGAAATAGGTACTTGATACTTAATTGTATTATCACTGACTGGTTCTAAATGATATAATCCATTTTTTTCACTAATAATTTTACATACTTCTTTTCGATATACGATATATTTTTTCATTTTGACTCCTTAGAAAAATTATATCATTTTTCAAAAAAATTTTCTAATAAAAAAAATGTAACAAAATGTTACACTTATACTTGCATTAATTCTTGTTCTTTAGCTTTTATTTCATCATCAACAAGTTTATTGTATTTAGTTATTAATTCTTGTACTTCTTCTAAATACATCTTTTCTTCATCTTCAGGATATTCTTCTTTTTTAATTTCATTATTTGCATCTTGTCTGATGTTACGTAGAGCTACTTTTGCTTCTTCACCAATATTTTTGGCTTGTTTAACATATTCTTTTCTTCTATCTTCTGTTAGTTCGGGAATTGTTAAAATAATCATTTCACCATTATTTGTAGGTGCTATTCCTAAATTTGCTTCATTAATTGCTCTTTCAATGTCTTTTAATGTGCTACGATCAAATGGTTTTACAAATAATTTTCTAGCTTCAGGCACTGTGATGTTTGCAACACTTTGAATTGGTGTAGGCATTCCATAACAACTTACCATTATACCATTTAACATTGCTGGATTAGCTCTCCCTGCCCTGATTGTGACTAATTTTGATTTTAATGCTTCAATTGTAGCCATCATTTTCTTCTCTGAATTCATAATTTTTCTCCTTTAATTTAATTCTATACTATCATTATAATTAATTTTATTAGATTTTACAATAAAATTTAACATTAATTTGCCATTTTTGCTTATACTTAAGGCTTTATTTGTCCCATAAGTACTATTTTTAATATCATTTAAGGTTCCATCAACATCAATTACTTGGACATCTTCATCAAGTATTTGTGTATCTTCAAGTCTTTTTTTTACTTGTTCTAAAATATTATCTTCATTTAAATTAAATTTTGTTAATAATTCTTCATTTGTTAGATTTTTTCCATCAGTAATATTTATAACATAACTTTTTACAACTTTTGGTAAAGATGATGTTACACAATTATAATCATAATCTTTAATTACTAATGATTTGTAATCTCCATATTCCATTATTTCATAATCACGATATGAAAAACTATATAAATCATTTTCACAGGTTGTTCCTTCAGGTATTTCTTCTGTTGTTACTTTAACTTGATTACTATTTATACTTTCAAGTTCACTATGAAGTGTATCATTTATAATCTCATAACCTTCAATATTAATTATAACATCTCTTTTAAATATATCATCAATTATTTCTGTTTCATTATCATAATAAATATAATCTTTACTTTTATTTATTCTTAAATCTACTACTTCTGGTTCTTGTTTATTATTTTTCTTATCTTTATCTGGAGTTTTTAACATGTAATCCATAAAGAAATAACCTCCAACTATAAAGAATAATAAAATTACTCCCAGAACTATTACACCAAATTTATTTCTTGTATTATCCATATATACTCCTAATTCTTAAGGTATTCTGTAAATACGGCCCTTAAATTTTGTTCTTTCTCTCCTTGAGTAAAACTGTTCCAATATGTGCTCGGTGTTGTTTTTCCTTTTATAAATGATGTATCACTATCAAATAATAATACTTCATCTTTACTAACAACTAGTAGTGATGGAGCATATATTTCTGCTACTCCTTTATCATTATATGTTACATAATTACTTAAATTTTTAACTATATCTTCATACGTTCCATTATTATCTTTTCTATTTTTAGTAAAATCATAATAATATATTTCTTCTATTCCAACTTCTTTAGCAATTTTATTAACTATATAAGCATAATAATTTACCCATTCATTTTCAGTTCCAAATAAAACTATTCCTTTGGCACCACGAGATACCATTCTAGCTTCTGTTGCATTAACTATTTTAAATACATTGTCAGTTGATACCATACTAAACATTGATGAAAATTTTTCATTGTCTGGTAACTCAACTTTATATTCTTTTTTACCTAAATATATAAAAGCATAAATAAGTAAACAAAATATTATTATATATATAACCATTTGTGTTTTGCTTTTAAACATTTTTTTATTTTTAATATATATTTTTTCCATTTAAACTGCATCTCCATCTATATTTTACCAAATAATTTAATATTTATAAAGTAGCTAGGTAAATTTGTGTCAAATTTTTGTCAAAAAAACAAGCCTAAGCTTGTTTAAAATCTACTAAAATAAGTTTATTATCAACTAGTTTATAAGTATAAATTAATTTAAAGAAGTCATCTTTATTATTTTTAAAAGCATTTTCAAGATATTCTTTATCACTTAAACCATCATAATCACTATCATAATTTAATAATCTACTTATATTAGTTAAATTTGTAGCACTTGTTGGGCCGATTTCATTTTGAAATGCAAATAAACCATAATATGTTATAACATAGTTGTCATCTATTTTTTCTTCACTTGCTAATTTAAAATTATAGACATAGGCATTTTGAAAATCAGTTAACACATCTGTTCCAATTGTATTTTCATTATAAACATATTCATTTGTATCTTTATTATATTTAAATAATGGTTCTTCATCTGTTGGCATCATATAATAATCTTCTGGTTGTACTCCCAAATCACTTCCAAAAACACTTATTAAATTTTCTTTTAAAGTATCAAAACTTTTATTATTGTATTTATTATCTTCATCTAAATAGTTTACTAATCCAGCAACATAAAGCTTTTGACTATTACTTAAATTTGTTAAATATTCATTAAAATCTCTTTGGCTACTTTGAGTAAAATTATATAGTGCTGTTAATGTATAAATACTATATTCTTCTATTTTAGCACTCTTAAATATTTCTTCATCAGGATTTTTTTCTTCAGTTTTAGTAACAGTTTCTTTTTCACCGAAATATGTCCCTAGAAAAAAACAGCCTACAAAAGATAAAATAACACAAAATATTACTAAGTATGTTATGTAATTTAATTTATTTTTCTCCATTTTGAACCTCACTTATATTTGTATCACTAGCTTTTTCTTTGCCAAAGTTTGTTCCTAATAAAAAGCCTCCGATACCTGCTATTATCACACAAAATATTACCATTAATGTATAAAACAACGATTTATTTTTATCCATAAATCCCATCTCCTATTCTTAAGATTAAGAATACCACAAACAAAGAAAAAAAGCAACCCATAAGGGTTACTTCAAAGAACTTTGAATTAATTTGCTTGCCAATTAGCTTTATAGTGTAAGTCACTGGTTGTATTTGCAGCAATTGTCACACTTGTTTCTGGTGTACTTCCATTACTTCCTGTCCAACCAAGGAAGGTATATCCATCTTTTGTGGGTTCATCTAATTTTATGATATTATCACTTTGATAATATCTACTTCTTGCATCATATTTGGTCCCTGAACTATTAAGAAATTTTCCTCCATCTAAGTCATATGTTATATTGTATATTTTGTCTGGCATGTATGTTATTGGTATTAATCCAAGGTTAAATGACCTTAAGTTATCTAAATCTAAAAAATCTATTTTACCATCTCTGTTAACATCAGCGACATCATTTCTATAATTTGAATTACAACTAAGTTTATTTAAACAATGACTTAAAGCAGTATTATCAAATACATCTACTTCACCATCTTGATTAATATCTCCAAGTAAAGCCCAATTAGCTGTGTAGCTTAGGTCCCCTGTTGTTCCTTGTTCTATTATTACTTCTTCCTCAGTGGTAGTTCCGTTACTTCCTGTCCATCCTGTAAAACCATAACCATCTTTTTTTACTTTACTAAAAGTATTACTTTCAAAATTTAATGATGCTTCAAATTCACTACTATATTTTGTTCTTAAATAAATTGCTGCTGTTCCTCCATCTAAATTATAGGTTATATTATAAGCATCTTTATTTTGATATGGAAGTCCAATACTATGATTTGAATTATATTTAAACAAAATATCAAAATCAAGTTCATTAACTATACCATCTTGGTTTACATCTGAAGCTAATAATGCATATTTATTAAAAAGACTTGGATTATCAAAATATTTCATAAACCTTAAAACATCATTAATTCCTATACTTCCATCACCATTTACGTCCCCTAAAGTATACTCAAGTTCTGATTTTTGTATCATTAAGGTAGCACTTAGGGATTTTCCTGCATTTGCTGATTGATTAAAATCATAATTTATGAATGTTATAGTTATATTCCATTGTTCTGTTATGCTTGATGTTGTTGTGATTTCTTTGTTTTCATAAATTGGTAATACATCATTATATGTTGTTATATCATATCCTGATTGACTTACTCCTTTGCCATCTGTTATGGTTTTATATTCTAGTCCTTCTAATGTTGGTTTTACTTCAGCTCCGTTTTTATCTGTTATTTTTAACAGAATTTCTGGTTTTGTGTTATCTTGTGAATAAACAAAACTATTTGATTTTATGTTTAAATAAAGATAGTAATGTTCTGTTGCTGTATTGGTTTTATTATTTGCTGTTAACATTGCTTTAGCATATGTTGTTCCACTTTGGTTTCCTGTTCCACTTGCAAAATTGTCTTGATTTAAACTTATGCTTATTGCACTACCTGTTTCAAATGTAAAAACATCAGTTGTATTAGCATTGATTTTAATATCTGTTGCAGCGCCTTCTCCAGTTTGGGCTGCAAAATAGGCATATGTTGCGGTTATTAATGTTATTGCTAATGCAATTAATGATACAATACTTATTATTTTTGTCTTTTTATTTTCCATAATACTTTACTCCTTCATAACAATATCACACACAGATATTTTATTTTACATACCCATTTTAACCGAAAAAAAAAAAAAAAAAAAGCACTATTTTCACACATTTGTGTAAATAGTGCTTTTTTATGTACTGAAAAAGTAACCGTATTGGTTACTTTAATTAATTACCTTTCACTTGGTTCATTACTTCTTCAGCAAAGTTATCGTTTCTTTTTTCCATACCTTCACCAACTTCGTAACGTACCATTTTTAGTATTTCTCCACCATTGTTAGCTACATATTTAGCTACTGATAAATCTCCATCTTTAATAAATGCTTGTTCAGCAAGACAGATTTCTTTATAGAATTTTTGAATTCTTCCTTGAACCATTTTTTCAGCGATTTCTGCTGGTTTTCCTTCATTAATAGCTTGTTCTTTTAAAACATTCTTTTCATTATCTAAAACATCAGCAGGTACATCACTAGGATTTAAATAAAGTGGTTTCATAGCTGCAGCTTGCATTGATACATCTTTAGCTACGTCTTCACTTGCACCTTTAACAATTGTTAATGCTGCAATTTTTCCTCCCATATGAATGTATGAACCAAAATGTTCATCATCATTTTTAGTTAAAATTTCAAATCTTCTTAAAGATAATTTTTCTCCGATTTTAGCTGTTTTGTTAACAATTAATTCTCCAATTGTTCCTTCAGAAGTTGCTAATTCTTTAGCTTCTTCTACAGTTTTAACATCACTTTTTAATAAAGCCTCACCGATTGTATCAATCATAGCTCTAAATTCTTCATTTTTACTAACAAAGTCTGTTTCACTATTAACTTCTAAGATAACAGCTTTATTTCCATCTACGTAAATATTTGCTAAACCTTCTGCAGCTATTCTAGATTCTTTTTTAGCAGATTTAGCTATACCTTTTTCTCTTAGGTAATTTACAGCTTCTTCCATGTTTCCATTAGTTTCTGCTAAAGCTTTTTTACAATCCATCATTCCTGCTCCAGTTGCTTCACGTAAATCTTTAACCATACTTGCAGTTACTTCCATAAATATCCTCCTTATTCACTTAGTTTTGCAACCAATTCATCTTTTTTCATTGTTGAATAACCTTTAATTCCAGCTTCTTTAGCTAGTTTTTTAAGGTCTGCTAATGTTTTTCCTTCTAATTCATCAGCTTTTTCCATTTCTTTTATTTCTTCTAAAACTGTTTCATCTACTTTTACTTCTTTAGTTTTAACTTCTTTAGTTTCTTCTTTTACATCAGATACTTTTTTGTCATCTTCAGTTACATAGTCATCAAGTGGTAAATCATTTGCTTCACATATAGCATTTGTTAATACTCCTAACATAACTTTAATACTTCTTACAGCATCATCATTTCCTGGAATAACAAAATCTACATCATCTGGGTCACAGTTAGTATCAACTACACCAAATACTGGAATATGTAATTTTCTTGCTTCTTTAATTGCATTGTATTCTTTTTTAGGGTCAACAATAATTAAAGCTTGTGGAAGTTTATCCATTGCACGAATACCACATAGTACTTTATTTAATTTTTCATATTCCTTTTTAAGTCCAACAACTTCTTTTTTAGGAAGTAAATCAAATGTACCATTCTTTTCCATTTCTTCGATTTCTTCAAGTCTTTTAACTCTTCTTCTAATCGTTCTGAAATTTGTAAGTGTTCCGCCTAACCATCTTTCAGTTACATAGTAAGAATTACTTCTTGTTGCTTCTTCTAAGCAAACTTCTTGTGCTTGTTTTCTAGTACCTACGAATAAGAATTTACCACCATTACTAGCGATTGTCTTAACTTCTTCGTAAGCTGCTTCTAAACATGCTTTTGTTTTTTCTAAGTCGATAATATAAATATCATCCCTAGATGTAAAAATATACTCTTTCATTTTTGGGTTCCATCTTTTTGTTTGATGTCCAAAATGAACTCCAGCTTCTAATAAATAACTCATAGAAACTACTGCCATAAAAAATTCCCTCCTTCGTTTAACTTCTTGATACTTCTTCTTAATTCAACACCTTTTAGGCACTAGATGAATTAATCCATATCAATGTTTAATAATTGCTTTTACAGCACTTTAAATTCTACCAAAAAAACACTATTTTTACAAGTGTTTTTCTTAAATTATATGATTTTTATAGTAAATTATCTCTTAATTCTTCAGCATTAATATATTTTTTAGTTAAATTATGATTTAAAATACTCATTAAATAATATCTATTAGTGTGTAAAAAATCAAGCATTTCATAAACATCACTTTCTTCATTTAAAATGTCTACTCTATCTTTAACTTTGATGTTTTCATCTATTTTAATAAATAATTTATCTATATCATCTGATATTACTTCATATTTTTGATTATTTATTACAACATTTTTTATTGCTTTTGTTATGCCATCTTTATGCCCAATCGGACAAACTCCTATAAAGATATCTTCTTTAGTAATGAATGACTTTCCTACTAAAGTATTTTTAGAAACATTTTTTATATCCATAATTTCACTAGTTATGTTAAATATTAATTCTAAATCTATATTTGGAAATTCTAATCTTCCATATTTCTTTTCTATATTTTTTATCTTAGTTCTAGTAAAAAAATCATCATCTAGGTTTTCTTCAATACCTAAAATAGATAAATCAAACCTTATTCCATTTACATAATCTAACTTTTTATGATACATTATTGGTTCGTTTAAATGAATCATTATATCTTTATTTATAAATGGTTTTATTATTTCATAGAAGTTATTAACTTGTTCATAATAAAAATTATCTAGAATACCAAAAGATGTTAAATCGGTATAAAAACCTGTTAAAGTAATATTTTTAGCATCATTTATTATATTAATTATTTCTCCTAGCTCTTTTTGATTATTAATACCTAAAATATTAGAACCATTATCAATTAGTATTTGAACATTTAAATTATCTTTAAATTTTAAACTTAAAAGCATTTCTAAATATTTTTTACTAAATATTGTTATTGTTACATCATTATTTAAACAATCATAAACTTCATCTTTAGTAACATAATAACTTGTTAAAATAGGAATAGTTTTATTAAATTTTCTTATTTCTAAAGCTTCTTTTAAGGACCCCACTAAACAATAATTAATACCAAACATGTTCATTGTATCAATTATTTTTAAACCCATTCCATGAGCATTATCTTTTAAATCTACTATTTTATATTTATAATCACTATAACTTTTAGATAGTAATTTTGTGTTATTTTTTAATTTTTCTAAATCTATTTCTAAAATTGTTTCGTACTTCATAAATTTACCTCGTAAAATTATTATAAAGGATAGACTTATTTTTTTCAATATGATAAAATGAATTTGGATAAAACAAAAAGACTAATTATGAAACCAGATAAATATCAATTGGATGCTATAAAAAGCACTAAAAATACCCTTTTAATCGCCGGAGCTGGGGCTGGTAAAACATTTACTATTGTTGAAAAAATCAAATATTTAGTAAATGAAATTGGGATAAAACAGGAAGAAATACTTGTCATTTCATTTACTAATAAAAGTGTTAATGATTTAAAAAAGAAAATAGATTTTGATATAAATATAATGACTTTTCATAAACTAGCTATGAGTGTATTAGATAAAAAAAATATTAATTATAACTTAGTTAGTGATACAGAACTAGAATTTATAACTAATGAATATTTTAGGAGCATTGATTTAGAAAAAAGAGATGAAATACTTAGATATTTTAAAGAATATGACTATGATAAATTTTTAAATAGTTATAAATATATTCAGTTTAAAAAAATAATTATTACTTTAATTAAGTTATATAAAACTAATAATAAAAATAAAGATGATATTAAAAAGTTGTTTTTAAAAGATTATTTTTTAAGTAAATATACTTATATTATAAAATGTCTGTATGATAATGAATTAAATTCTAGTAATAGATTGGATTTTGATGATTTAATTATTAAAGCAACACAATGTTTAGATGAAGATTTAGGTTATAAATATATTATTATTGATGAATTTCAAGATACTTCTTTGATTAGATTTAATCTTATAAAAAAAATTAAAGAATTGTCTGGTTCTACCTTTTTTTGTGTTGGAGATGATTATCAATCTATTTATCATTTTTCAGGTTGTGATATAAATATTTTTTTGAATTTTACAAAATACATTCCAAATTCTGAAATAAAAAAATTAAAATATACATATAGAAATAGTCAGAAACTAATAGATATTAGTTCAAAATTTGTTATGAAAAATGAAAGTCAGATAAAAAAAGAGTTACTTAGTCATAAACATTTAGAAAAACCAATAGAATTTGTTTATTATATTAATCCTAGAAAAGCTTTTAAAAAACTATACAATAAATTAAAATGTGAAAATAATGATTTACTTGTTCTAGGAAGAAATAATTTTGATATAAAAAAGTTTAGTAATGAGGAAATAAGAGAGTTTATGAGTGTTCATTCATCGAAAGGTTTAGAGGCTGAAAATGTAATTTTAATTAATTTAACTGATGGATTATATGGTTTTCCAAATAAATTAATAAATTCTAAGTTAATAGAAGAACTTCATCCTTCTGATAAAACCTATCTTTATGCTGAAGAACGTAGACTTTTTTATGTAGCACTTACTAGGACTAAAAATAAAGTTTATATCTTAGTTCCTTTATTTAATAAATCTATTTTTATAAAAGAATTAAAAAAGATAATACATTTTAAGTAGGATTTAAGCAAGATTTAAGCAAAATGCCATTTGAATTAACAAATGAAATACTAGAAAAAGTTATGAAAGCAAACTAAAATAAATTCAATTCATAGATCTTTGGCTATTTAAAATAAATAATCCTCTTTCTGCTAATGAAATTATGGATAAGTTAAACATTAAATCTAAAGAAACTTTAAGAAGTATGTATTTAGACCCAACAATTAAGCAAGGACTTATAAAATTAACTATTCCAGATAAGCCAACAAGCAAAAATCAAAAATATTATAAAATTTAAAAGAACCTGTATTTTTACTTTTACAGGTTCTTGTTTTTATTAGAAATTATTCTTTATTTTTTTCTGTTTTTTCTTTTTTTTCTGGTTTTGGCAAACATTCTTTACGAGAAAGATTTAATCTTCCACGATTATCATAGCCTAGAGATTTAACCATGATTTCATCACCAACGCTGAACATATCACTTGGTTTTTCTACTCTTTCCCAGGCAAGTTGTGAAACATGTACTAAACCTTCACATCCTGGCCATAGTTCTACGAAACAACCAAAATCTTCAACTTTTGTGATTTTTCCAGTATAAACTTTGCCTTCTTCAACTTCACGAATGACATCAAGTATCATTTGTTTAGTTTTAGCAATTATATCTTTATCAGTATGGTAAATTATTACTCTTCCATCATCTTCAAGGTCAACTTTAACAGCATCTTTATCATTTACTGTTGCAACATTTGACGCTTCAAGAATAATTTTAGTAATCATTTCTCCACCCTTACCAATGATATCTCTAATTTTTTCTGGGTCAACATTAAATGTTTCAATCTTAGGGGCATACTTACTTACTTCTTTACGTGGTTCTGGAATAGCACTTTCCATAACATCTAGAATTTCCATACGAGCTTTTTTAGCTTGAGCTAGAGCTTCACCAAGAATTTCTTTTGTTACACCTTTAATTTTAATATCCATTTGTAATGCTGTGATACCTTCACGTGTTCCTGCTACTTTAAAGTCCATGTCACCCATGTGGTCTTCAAGACCTTGAATATCAGTTAGAATTGTGTACTTACTTCCATCTGGGCTAGTGATAAGTCCCATTGCTATTCCTGCAACTGGAGCTTTAATTGGAACACCTGCTGCCATTAAACTTAGGCATCCTGAACAAATTGTTGCTTGACTAGATGAACCATTGCTTTCTAAAACTTCACTAACTACACGAATTGTGTATGGGAATTCTTCTTCAGATGGAATAACTTGAGCTAGAGCTCTTTCCCCTAAAGCACCATGTCCAATTTCTCTTCTTCCCGGAGAACCATATCTTCCAACTTCACCTACTGAGAATTGTGGGAAGTTATAATGAAGCATAAATCTTTTTGTATCTTCAATTCCAAGTCCATCAAGAATTTGATGTTCACCTAGGGCACCTAAAGTTGTTGTTGCTAAAACTTGAGTTTCTCCTCTTGAGAATAGTGCAGAACCATGAGTTCTTGCGAGTAAATCTATACCAGCATAAAGTGGCCTAATTTCATCCATCTTTCTGCCATCCGGTCTAATATGTTCATCAGTGATAAGACGTCTTACTTCTCCACCTTCAATTAAATGAAGAACTTTACTTACTTGAGCCATTTTATTGTTCTTATCCTCATCTTCGGCATATACTTCATCAAAATGAGCCATTGTATTTTCTTTAACTTCATCAATTTTGGCATATTTTTCTAGCTTTTCTTTAATTTGAATAGCTGCAAGCATATCAGCAGTCGCAAAATCTCTTACAGACTTTTCGATTTTACTATCAATTTCTGCCTTAGGTAGTTCAACTTTTTCTACCCCGATTTCATCAATAATACTTTGTTCAAATTCACATAATTTTTTAATATTTTCATGAGCAAACATTAAAGCATCAAGCATTAATTCTTCACTAACTTCTTTAGAACCAGCTTCAACCATGCAAATAGCATCTTTAGTTCCTGCTACTGTTAAGTGTAGTTCACTTACTTCGTTTTGTTCTGCAGTTGGATTAATAACAAATTTACCATCAACTAAACCAACTATAACACCTGCTACTGGTCCATCAAACGGAATATTTGATATACCTAAACATAGAGATGAACCAAATAATGCAGTCATTTCTGGTGAATTATCTTGGTCAACAGATAAAACTGTGTTAATTACTTGAATTTCATTTCTTAAATTTTCATCAAACATTGGTCTGATTGGTCTATCTATAAGTCTTGCAGCAAGGGTTGCAGCATCACTTGGGCGACCTTCTCTTTTAATAAATCCTCCAGGAATTTTACCTACCGAATATAATCTTTCTTGATATAAAACCTGTAATGGAAAGAAATCTTGTGATACTGGAGTTTTTCCCATTACACAAACAGATAATACTGCTGTATCTCCATATCTTACTAGTACTGCACCATTTGTTTGTTTTGCTAGTTCTCCAGTTTCTACAACTAACTGTCTTCCATCAAAATCTAATTTAAATACTTTCTTCATAAACATCCTTTCTAAAATAAAAAGACACTAAAAACAAGTGCCCTTTTAATTATTTTCTTAAATTTAATTTTTTAATTACTTCTCTATAACTTACTACATCATTTTTCTTTAAGTAGTCAAGTAATTTTTTACGACGACCAACTTTCATAAGTAGACCTCTTTTTGAATGATAATCATGCTTATGTTCTTTTAAATGTTCTGTTAAGTTATTAATTTCATTTGTAAGAATTGCAATTTGTACTTCAGTTGAACCACAATCATTTTCAGATTTTGCAAATTCTTTAATGATTTTTGCTTTTTCTTCTTTCATTAAAGCCATAATTTTTTCCTCCCACTTTCTTAATTGGTTTAATCGTAGTATTGATTTGGAGATATCAAAACCAAGAATAAACTTCAGATATATTTATTATAATTTAAAACTCACTCTTTTGCAAGCACTATTTTAAAGAGGCTAATAATTCATCTTTTTTCATTGTAGAGTAACCTTTTACTCCTTTTTCTTTAGTAAGTGCTTTTAATTCTGCCAAAGTTTTTGAACTTAAATCTTCTGATGCTTCTTTTTTAGTTTCTTTCTTTTCAGCTTTTACTTCTTTAGTTTCAGTTTTAACTTCTTTTTTAGCTACTTTTACTTCACCATTTAAAGCTTTTTTAGCAGTTTCAACTAATGCTGTAAATGATTTTGGGTCATCAATTGCCATTTCTGATAACATTTTTCTGTTGATTTCAATACCAGCTTTAGCAAGTCCATTTATGAATTTTGAATAACTAATTTCATTTTCACGACATGCAGCATTAATTCTTGTAATCCATAATTTTCTGAAATTTCTTTTATTTTGTCTTCTGTCTCTAAAAGCATATGCTCCACTATGGAAAACTTGTTCTTGTGCAGTTTTATATAATCTGTGTTTACTTCCAAAGTAACCTTTTGCTTCTTTTAAAACTTTTCTTCTTCTATTTTTAGAAACGTTTCCGCCTTTAACTCTTGCCATACTATTTCACCTCCATGATTAGATAACAGATTTTAATCTGCTACTATCTCCTTTTGCGAGTGTTCCTTTATTACGTCTTTGTCTAACTGCTTTTGCTGTATCTTTTCCAGTCTTATGGTTACTTCCAGACTTCATATAAGTTAAAGTACCATTCTTTTTCTTTTTAAATACTTTTGAACTTGAACTATGTGTTTTTTGTTTACATTTTGCCATACTAATTTCCTTCTTTCTTTTTTGGTGCTAAAATCATTGCAATTTGTCTTCCTTCTTGCTTTGGTTCGGTTTCAATTACTGATACTTCACTTAAAGCATCTGCAAATTTAAGTAATACGTCACGACCTAATTCTGGTCTAGCCATTTGACGACCTTTAAAACGAATGAATGCCCTAATTTTATGTCCTTTTTCAAGATATTCCTTAGCGTTTTTTCTTCTTGTTTCAAAGTCTCCAACATCAATGGTTACTGATAAACGATATTCTTTTAACTCTTTGTTTGCTTCTCTTGCTTTCTTTTGACTTTCTTTTAGCTTCTTTTGTTTTTCATAACGATATTTATTGTAATCCATTATTTTAGCAACAGCTGGTACGCCATTACCATTCATTAGAACTAAATCAAGTCCAGCATAACCTGCAAGAGTTAATGCATCATTTAGTTTTTTTAATCCCATCTTTTCGCCATTTGGCCCAATTACCATCAATTCTTCAACACGAATATTTTCATTGATTGGTAGTTCATTACTATCAAACTTTGCTATATTAAGCACCTCCAACGTCAATTAAAAAATGGATACCTATTTAGTATCCATCCATAAAAAAGTATATCAAATAAATCTAAATACTTAAATGGCATTTACCTATCGCTATTTGCAATCAGGTGGATACTAAATCTCTTTCCTTTTTTCAAGTAACATCATTATATTACATCATTATTCTATGTTTGTCAAACATTTTCTATTACTTTTAGTTATTTTTAGCTATTTTTCTATATTTTACCCTTTTTTTCTTACTAAAGAATAGGCTTGTTTTTTTAATTCACCGCTTTTTATTTTTTGAATTTGTTCACTTAAAACTGCTTTAGTAAAAAATACTGCTTCACTTAAATCTACATCTTTATCAACAAATTGATATTTTTCTTTAATTGAAGTCCATAATTCTTCATGTCTTTTGACAAACTCTTTATCTAGAAAATCAGCATTTATATCATCAAGATTCATTCCATACATCATAACCATTGCTTCAAAATATAAACTAAATTTATCTTCATCATAATTTTTACCAAACAATTTATATATATCATAAAAATCTTTTACTCTAGTATTTGGAATATCCTCTCTTGTATTATGTGCTATTATATAAAGTTTTTCAGCAATATGTTCTTCAAAAGATGGTGTATTTATATAAAACTTTTGGTCACCTTCAAATAATGGTTCAACTGCTTTAAATTGAGTTTCAAATATTACTTTATTATTATCTTTAAAATCTATTGGCACAGGAATAACCATTTCTTTAGAACCTTCATAGTTAATCTTTGCTACAACAGGTATTTTATAGACTCCATTTTTGGTTTGCCTTGGTGTTGTTGATAAATCAAATGTTAATTCATTAGAAAACGTATCATATATTGCTGCAAACAAAATATTTATTGGTATATGATGTGATAAAGTTGATGATAAATCTATATCTAAAACCGGTCTAGTTAATTCTTTTAAATGAACGTATTGACTAAAACTTCCCTTTACTACTAAATCTCCATTATTAATTAAGGCTAATTTTTCTAATAATTTACGTGCATAATATGTTGTATATGTTGCCATTGGAGTAATACCTAATCTTTTAGCCTCTTTTTTCATAAAAGATTTTTCTTGATCTAAATTTCTAAACTCCATAAAAAATCCCCCTTAAATTGGCAACTATTTTACCACAAACTTAAACAAAATGCAAGTTTATAACAAAAAAGCAATATGTTTTATCATATTACTTTTTGTTAACAATTAAGTTTTCAATATATTTTTTGAACTCTTCAATACTCATTGTAGTAGTTTCTGTACTACCAAATAGTCTAAAGCTAATTGTTTTTTCATCAACTTCTTTTTGTCCTAGAATTAAAGTAATTGGAATTTTTCTTATTTGACTTTCACGCATTTTATAAGATAATTTTTCATCACTATCATCAAGTTCTACACGATAATTTGCATCTTTTAACATTTCATAAATAGATGTAGCATATTCTAAATGATATTCTTTATTTACAGGAATGACATTTATACCTACTGGAGCAAGCCATAGAGGTAGTGCTCCTTTTGTTTCTTCAAGTAGCATTGCTATGAATCTATCTAAAGAACCTAATATTGCTCTATGAATTACAACTGGAGTTTTCTTTTCACTATTTGCATCGATATAATATAATTCAAATCTTCTTGGTAGTAGGAAATCAAGTTGAATTGTTGATAATGCTACTTCATTACCTATTGCTGGTTTAATTAATATATCAAGTTTTGGTCCATAGAATGCTGCTTCACCTTTTGCTTCGATATAATCAATACCAATATCATTTAAAACTTTTCTTAAATCATTTTCAGCATTATTCCACATTTCATCATCTTGAAAATATTTTTCTTTATCTTCTGGATCTCTTAGTGACAAACGGCATTTATAATTTTTAAATCCAAAGTCTTTGTAGACATCCATAATTAAATCTAGAACACCCTTAAATTCTTTTTCGATTTGTTCTGGAGTACAGAAAATATGTGAGTCATTTTGAGTAAATGATCTAGCTCTTTCAATTCCCTTTACTGCACCGGCTGCTTCATATCTAAAGTCATTAGCTATTTCCGCAATACGAATTGGCAAATCTTTATACGAATGTAAGAAATTTTTATACATTACCATGTGATGTGGACAATTCATTGGTCTTAAAACATATGCTTCATTGTCCATTTCCATTGCTGGGAACATATCGTCTTTATAGTGGTCCCAATGTCCACTTGTTTTATAAAGTTCTACACTACCTAAATCTGGAGTATGAACATGGCTATATCCATATTTTATTTCTTTATCAGTGATGTAATTTTGTAGTGTTCTCCATAAAGTGTAACCATTTGGTAACCATAATGGAAGTCCACGACCAACTAGTTCTGAAGTCATAAATATTTTTAAATCTTTACCTATTTTACGATGGTCTCTTTCTTTAGCTTCTTCAAGTTCTTTTAAATGAGCTTCTAGTGCTTCTGGTGTGTCAAAACAAACTCCGTATATTCTTTGTAACATATGATTTTTAGCATCATTTTTCCAGTAAGCACCACTTACTTTAAGAAGTTTAAAGTTTTTTAATTCTTTAACAGTATCTACGTGTGGTCCACGACATAGGTCAGTAAAGTCCCCTTGAGTATAGCATGAAATTACTTGAGCATTTTCATCCATTCTAGAAATTAAATCGATTTTATAAGGGTCAGTTTTAAACATTTCTAAAGCTTCTTCTTTACTTATTTCATGTCTAACTATTCTTTTACCATCTTTAGCTAATTTTTTCATTTCTTTTTCAATTGCTGGTAAATCTTCTTCATTTAAAGTTTTACCATTAAGGTCTATATCATAATAAAAACCTTCTTCAATAACTGGTCCAACCCAGAATAAAGCATCTGGATATAAGTGTTTAACAGCTTGAGCCATTAAATGAGCACATGAGTGATTCATTACACTTAATTTTGCATCTTCTTTAATATTAATCATTTTATCTTCCTTCTTTCTTTTCTCTTTCTCTTTTTTCTAATCTTGAATATTCTCTTTTTACTTCTTCTAATTTTCCACGTAATCTTTGTTCCATTAACTCTGCAACATTAGGTTCATCTTTAACTTTTTCTAAATATTTTAAATCACAGCGTATTTCAAATAACTGCTTTAATATTATATCTTTTTCGGTGTCATATTCCATACACATTCCTCCTTTTAACAAAAAAAAGAATGATACCAAGGAGTCTTTTTAAAGACGGTACCATCCCTTTATTTTACTTAATTACTGATAACGGACTTATCCGTGGTTTATTAACCCTCTTAGAAAGTGGTAATTAACAACTATTTTGTTAGCTTCCACCGACCGCTAACTCTCTATAAAAATTCATTATTAATCGTGTCTTTCCTCATCGATTTCATGATAATTCTATCATATATTTTTACGCTTTTCAATACAAAATTGTTAATTTTACGCAAAAGTATTGCATTATTTTAAGCAATTTGGTATAATTTACTTGTTCTTGAAGGACATGGGTTGTTAGCTCAGTTGGTAGAGCAATTGACTCTTAATCAATGGGTCTAGGGTTCGAATCCCTAACAACCCACCATTAATTTGTGTGATAAAACTAACAAATACGCTAGAATTTGTTAGTTTTTTTTATTTTCATTTATGCTTAAAATAATGTAAAAATTTATATAAAAATGATTTTTTCGGCCCCTTTACGGCAGATTTTAAAAAAAACACTAACAATGCTAGTATTTTTAATTTTTTCTATCTTTTTCTAGATTTGCAAAATCTGATACTTGTGATTCATCAGGTCTTGTTTTATTGAATTCTATTTTTTGTACCTTTTTAGTAGTTTTACCTACGGCATCAGTTGCAATGTAAAGTATCCAGTATTGGTCAATACCATTTATTTCATCAACTTCATGATAAACTTTATGGGTAACTTTTACTCCTGGTTTGTCATCTTTTACTTCAAGATGGTTATAATTTATATCATCAATTGAATCAACATAAAGAACTTTATCAAAAAACTTAATCGTTGGAGCTTTAATATCTTCTTCGTTATTAACATCTTCTAAATACTCATTACCAACGGGATTTGCAACCCATCCCCATTTGCCTTTTTCGTATTCAATGTGATACCAATAATTTCCGCGATGATTTTCATAGTCATCCACTTTATAAACTTGACCCTTTTTTACTTGTCCTAATTCAGAACTGTTTTTATCGGGTTCTTTTCTAATTTTAATGTATTCATTTACAACTTCAATGTGCCATCCTTCTTTAATCTTCTTAACTCTGGCATCTTCTACAATACCTAAAATAAATTTAACAGCAAAGAAACCTATTACTATTAAAATAAGAATTGTAAATATTATTTTTAATTTTTTCACACTATCACTTCCTATATCTAATTATACCAAAAATTTTTTATTTTACTAGTACTTTATTTTGTGTTATAATCTAATTGGTGATTTATTTATGAAAAAATACAAATATCAAAGACTTAGTAAAGATGAAAAAAAGGAAGCTAAAAAAATTTTTTATCAAACTGATCAAGGGATAGAATTAAAGAAAAGATTTAACAGAATTTTAATTTATAGCATTATTTTAATTTTATTTGGGATTTATTTACTTGTTGAAGCTTATATAAAGAAAGATTCTTATGCTCAATATGTATATGGTTCTATTCTTATCTTATTTGGAATTGGATTTTTAATATCAAGAGGACATGTAAAGATGATGAAAGTTAATGATTTTATTACTAGACAAAAAAACACTACGAAAAAGTAGTGTTTTAATTTATTCTATCATCAAATTGTTCCATTTCATCTAATTGGTCTTCAACTAGATTTCTAAATCTTCTCTTATATACTGCAACTTTTCTTCTTAAACTTTCTGCTTCAGATTCTATTCTTTCAGCTTTTTGTAGAGCATTATTTATTACTTTAGTTGCATTTCTTTTAGCATCTTCGATGATTACTTTAGATTCATCATAAGCTGCTTTTTTTATATTACTTGTTGATTCTTCCGCTACAAGAATAGCACGATTTAAAGTTGCTTCAATATCTTTATAATGCTTTAGTTCTCCCTTTAATGTCTCAATTATCTCACAACTATTTTTAAGTTTTCGTAACATACTTTCATATTCTACAGTTACTTCCTTAACAAAATCGTTAACTTCTTCTTTTTTATAGCCTTGAATACTTGTACTAAATTTATTTACCATAAGGCCACCACCTAATTACCAGTCTAGTTCTTCATCATTATTTTTATTTGGTTTTTCTGCATCATCAGTTATTTTTCCTTGTACATTAACATTTTTAGGTGCAACTAAATAAATGCCTACACCTATTTTTTGCATAGAACCACCAATTGCATAAATAACTCCGCTTAAAAAATCAATAATTCTTTTAGCTTGATCTGATGTAACTCTTTTTAAATTAACAACTACGCTATTACGATTTTTTAAATGGTCGGCGATTTGTTGTGATTCAGAGTATGCACGAGGTTCAAGTAAAATCATTTTATTACCTGTTTTATCAGCTTCTTTAATAGCATCTTCCTCAGAAATGTTGTAGTATCCATCTTCTGTACCATTTAAATTATCAATGTCATCATCATCTTTAAAAATATTTTTTAAGCTAAATCCCATAATTGATTCCTCCCTAGTCTACTATCCCATTTTATCAAATTTTTAAATTTTTTACAAGAGTTTTACGCAAATTTTTCTTGTTATTTCAATTATACTATATAATTTAAAATAAAGCTAGAGTTTTTTCTCTCTAGCTTTAAATATCTTTTTTTGTAAGTTCGCTATATATATTATTATTAAGTAACAACATAATTGCTTTTTGTTTTATAAAAGCTGGCACTAAAATCAATTTAATTAAAAGCGCTATTTCTGATAATAAGAAATATGGCAACCATGTTACAAATAAATCAAATTCTAATAAATAAAATTTTAAAAAGATTACTAATACAATTAACATTTCAAAAACCGTTATTATTTTTACAAAATATGCAAAATAATATAAAATTTTATAAGTTGTATTAATTTCTTTGTTTAACTATTCACTAGTATTAATTTTGTTCCACCTGCATCATCCTCACCCAATTATAATTCTATCTTTTTGCTTATGAATGGTATTAATTCATCAACTTTTAATGTAATTTGTTCCATTGTATCTCTATCTCTTAGGGTTACAGTATCATTTTCTATTGTATTATCATCAATTGTTATAGCAAATGGTGTACCAATGGCATCACTTCTTCTATATCTTTTACCAATTGAACCAGATTCATCATATTGACAATCAAAATATTTGCAAAGCGTTGCATAAATATCATTAGCTTTTCCAGCATGAACCTTTTTAATAAGTGGTAAAATAGTTACTTTGTATGGAGCTAAAGCTGGATGAATTTTTAAAACTATTCTTTCTTCACCTTCTACCATTTCTTTGGTATAAGCATTTGTTAAAATTGCTAAAAGTAATCTATCTAGACCAACAGATGGTTCTACAACATATGGCAAATATTTTTCATTTGTTTCTGGGTCCATGTAACGAAGGTCAGTTCCAGATGCTTCTTGATGAACAGTTAAATCATAATCTGTTCTATCAGCAATACCCCATAGTTCGCCCCATCCCATTGGAAACATAAATTCTATATCAGTAGTTGCTTTACTATAAAATGACAATTCTTCTTTTTCATGGTCTCTAAATCTAAGATTATTGCTATCTAAACCTAAAGTTTTTAAAAAGTCCATACAGTAATTTTTCCAATATCCAAACCATTCTAAGTCAGTATTTGGTTTACAGAAAAATTCAAGTTCCATTTGTTCAAATTCGCGAGTTCTAAAAATAAAGTTACCTGGTGTAATTTCATTTCTAAAAGCTTTCCCTGTTTGACAAATACCAAATGGTACTTTTAATCTCATGCTTCTTTCAATATTTTTGAAATTAACAAAAATCCCTTGAGCAGTTTCACCACGTAGATAAACAGTGTTTTTTGTATCATCTGTTACACCGATTGAAGTTTCAAATAATAAATTAAACTTTCTTATTGGAGTAAAATCACTTTTACCACACACTGGACATGTAACGTTATTTTCTTTGATGAAGTTTTCTAACTTTTCATTATCCCAGCCATCACCAGTAACTTTACCATGAGTAAAGTCTTCGATTAATTTATCTGCTCTGTGTCTAGCTTTACATTTTTTACAGTCAATTAATGGGTCAGCAAAAGAAGCCACATGACCTGATGCAACCCAAACTTTTGGATTCATAATAATCGCAGCATCAAGACCAACATTGTAAGGATTTTCTTGAATAAATTTCTTTTTCCATGCTTTTCTGATGTTTTCTTTTAAATTTGTTCCAACTGGGCCGTAATCCCATGAGTTAGCAAGCCCATTATATATTTCACTTCCTTGAAAAATAAAACCATATTGTTTACAATAGTTAACTAATTCTTCCATAGTTACTTTCATAATAAATCACTTCCTTAATAAATATAATTATACATAAATATGCAAATAATTACAAGAAATATAAGACTAATTTTATTATTTTCAAAAGAAAAAGACTAAAAACTTGGTTCTAGTCCGCTTTTTTTGTTGCCATATATAGGGCTGGCTTCACCCACTTTATTTAAAAATTTCAACTTAACTTTGTTGCAACATTAATATATCACAAATTCACGCATTTATCTAGTGTAAACTGATAGCTTTATTTATACTTTCCATTCATAACAAATTCTAAATAATGGTCTGCACAAAGTGGAATATATTCTATTTCTTCATCGGCCCCATCAATTACAACTTCTTTTCCACTTGAACTGTATTTGCCATTTACACGTCTAGCATTAAACATAGCTGGACTTCCACATACACAGTTTACTGTTAACTCGTGCTTTTCATCACTTCTAGCAAATAACTGTTTTGAGCCTTCGAACAAATCTCCTTTAAAGTTACTTTTAAGACCATAACAAACAACAGAAATATTGTATTTGTGAGCTATAAACCATAGCTGATTAATTTGTTCTCTACTTAAAAACTGAGCTTCATCCACTAAAATAAATTCAGCGTACATATATTTATGCATGTATTTTTTACTTAGCAAATTGGCACTTTTAGGTATTAATACATCAACTTTTATATTTTCACCAATTCTGTTTACAACAGTATTACTTCCTTTGGTATCAATTTTAGGTTTCATAACTACAATATTAATTAAATATTTTGAATAATTGTAATGATCTTGTAATAACTTTGTTGTCTTTCCAACTGCCATTGTTCCATAATAAAATGTTAAATTTGCCATACTACCACCCTACATAAGTTTTTTCAAAAAATCTTTACTATTTAAATATAAACCTGTATATCTATCATAATATAAATCTAAATATTTATTAATTGTATTTTTTGTTTCATCATCTACTTTTATTTCTTTTATAGAATCAATATTCACATAATAATACATTCTTATCATTTTTATTATTTTTTTATCAACGATTATTTCATTAGTTAAACAATTTATACAGATGTAACCACCTTTATCTGGGTCAAATGTAGCAATATTATTCTTGCTTCCACATAGTATGCATTCATCTAAATTAAATAAAACGCCCAGATATTCAAGATACTTAATTTCTAAAATATTAGTTAAAACTACTGGATCTAAACCACTTTCTAACTTTAATATTACTTTAATAAAATCATCATAGATATTTTCTATATCACTACTTTGCTTAACTACTTGACTAGTTAGTTCTGTTACATACGCCAAAAAACTTACCAAAAGAATATCACTCTTGATAGTTTTTAAGGGATTTATAACATCTGCACTTACTAATGTAGATAATTTGTTTTCTTTATATATAATGTTAAAATGACTGAAACTAAATTTCATAGTTGGTACACGATATCTATTTTTTAAAGATTTAGCACCTTTACACATTATACCTATTACGCCATATTCACGAGTAAAAACGTTTATTATCTTACTTGTTTCTCCATATGGGGTTTCATTTAAAACAAATCCATCTACTTCTGTGTTCACTTCTAATCCTTCTTTTCCGCTTCTTTGTACTTAAGATAATCTTCTACTTTTCCTGATTCTTGAAACTTTTTCCATGCTTCTTCTTTATTCATTTTTATCACCTAAATATATATTGGGTGATTTATTTTTATTTTATTCATTATCTATAAAACCAAGTTCAACTAAATACTTTTCTTTATCTTTCCAATTCTTGATTGTTTTTACAAATAGTTCCAAATAAACTTTTTTTCCAACTAGTTCACTTTCAATTTCAGTTCTTGCTAAAGTTCCAACTGTTTTTAATCTACTACCATTTTTACCTATTATTATTCTTTTTACATTATCTCTATCTACGATAATATCCACACTAATATTTACAATGTCTTTCTTTTCTTCAAAAAGAGTTGTTATACATGTAATACTATGGGGTATTTCATCTTCTGTAACTTGTAGTAATTTTTCCCTTACTATTTCACTTGCCATAAATTTCATACTGCTTGAAGTATAATATTCATCTGGAAAATATTTTACTTCATCATGTAAATATTTTTTAATGACATTTATTAAGTGATCTACATTATCATTTTTTAGTCCTGATGTAGGAACTACTTCTACGAAAGGATATATATCTTTAAATTCATCAATTGTTTTAAATAACTTTTCAGTTGTTATTTCATCAATTTTGTTTAGAACTAGAATAACAGGAACATCATTATTTTTTAAGCTTTCTAAAATAAACATATCTCCTTTACCTATACCTGATGCAACATCTACCACGAATAAAATTAAATCAACATCTTTTGTTAGGGCTAAAGCCTCTTTATTTAATACTTTACCTAGTCTATTTATAGGTTTATGTATTCCTGGTGTATCCACAAAAACTATTTGGGTATCTGAATCATTATATATTCCTTGAATAATGTTTCTGGTCGTACCTGAAACATTGCTAGTTATGGCAACTTTTCTATTAATTATAGTATTTATTAATGTACTTTTGCCAACATTAGGTCTTCCGATTATACTTACAAATCCACTCTTCATAACTTACCTCTTTAAAATAATGCTATAATTTTAGGAATGAAAATAAAACAACAAATGATAAATACCATAATACTACTTACAAAAGCTGCTGCACTACCACAATCTTTAGCAACTTTAGCTAGAGGATGAATTTCTTTAGTAACTAAATCTACAGTTGCTTCAATTGCGGTATTAAGAAGTTCCACCGCTAAAACTATTACTAGAGCAATAACTATAACAGCCCACTCGTTAAAGCTTATTTGTAATAAAAATCCTAATATGATAATACCTATAGTGCATATTGCATGTAACCACAAACTTTGTTCATTTTGATAAGCATTAACTAATCCATCAATTGAAAACTTAATACTATTTAAAAATCTTTGAAAACTCATTTTCTTATGCTTTTCTTGTTTCTTCAAACTCATTTAATACCAACTCCTGACGACTAAACATTTCTTTTTCTTCTTTTTCTCCTAAAGTGTGGTCATAACCTAAAAGATGTAATATCCCATGAACTACTAAAAATGATAGTTCTCTAGTTTCACTATGTCCATATTCTATAGCTTGTCCTTTCATCTTGGGAATACTTACAAATATTTCCCCAAGCATGCGATAATCACACTCAATTGTTTCATTATCTTCATAAGCAAATGATAAAACATCGGTTGTTCTATCAATGCCTCGATATGTTTTATTTAATTCATGCATTTTTTCATCATCAATAAAGATTATTGAAAATATAGCATTTTCTACATGTTCCATTTCTAAACATTTATCAATTATTTTGGGCAGGAAATCATATTTTATTTTTCCATTATATTCATTTATTATTTCATAGTGATTCAAAAGAAAATCACCCCCATCACTTTAAGTATATATAATACCATAATTATTAAAAGAATGAAACATATAATATTAATTATTCCTTCTTTTTGTAAAGATTTTGGTAAATGATTATGAATGGCTGTAAGACCAATATATAATAAATAACCAATTATACAACCTAAAACATTTAAAATAATATCATCAACATCAAAACTTCTACCTATATTAAGTTGCACAAACTCTACAGTTGTTGATACTACTAAAGATATCAAAAACGGAGCCATGACAGTTTTAGGTTTTATATAATAAGAAATAATTAATCCAAATACAACAAAAGCTAGTATATTTCCCACAACATTATATATAAAAAGATTACTACCTACTTTATATCTAAATATTTCTGTAAATGGTACTAAGTTATATCCACTGCCTTCATTTAATTCTACTTTAGTAAGAAGTTGAAATAATAAAAATAAATAAACTATTGATATTATTCCAAAAAATTCTTTGTAAAAATATACTTTTTCACGATGAGTTCTAAGATAAAAGAATCTCATACTAACAAGGGTTACAATGAATATTACGAGTACGGGAAAGTTATCATTTAATACTGCTCTAATTGTATTTAAAAACATTCTAATCAATCCTTTTCTATTTCAATTTCTTTTTGTGTACTTATTAGTTCTTTTACAACTACAAATACATCTATATCCATTGTACTATTATTTTTAACTTTTTTCAAAACTTTTTTATCAATTATTGTATCTTTTTTACTTAATTTTTTTTCTGTAGCTTCTATTACCTTGTTTATACCTGCTTCTAAGGCCTCTTCTTCGGTGTATTCTTTTTCTATTTTTTTAACACTTATTTGTTTATCTAAGTACAAATTAAAGTCAAATATTTTAAGTAATGTTTTATAGTTACTTTCATAATTTTCTAATCTATTTCTAAATACTTCATGTTTATTTTCATTATATTCCCAGACTAAATTGTATCTTTTGGCATTTTGTTTTTCATATTCATAATACTTAAAGGGAATACTTATACTACCAGTGTACCAAGTGGTAGCATATATTTCTCCGTTGGCACAGGTATACCTTTTATCTTCTTCATTGTATTTTACAGAACCACGGATTAAAACATCACCTTCTTTAACATAATCATTTATGTTTACAAGCCCTTCTCCTTGCTCAATTCTAATTTCATTTATTACACCATTTTTTTTAGCGATGATATCACAAACTCTATCATCTTTTTTAATGTCAGTTATAATTCTTTCTTCAATTTTGACATTTATAACCATGCCTTTTACTTCAAACTCCATCCAATCTAGTTTATCTGGATGTTTATCTAATATTTTTTGTCTTATTTCATCTAACTTTTTATAACTTTTCTTAAATCTTAAAACTTTTATGCCATTTTCATCTAGTTCATCTTTAATAAGTTCACGGATACTACTATTTTCATGAATTATATTAATTTTAAATATCATATTTTTTAGACAAACAAAGAAAATTAAGCCTAGAAAAAGAGATATTATAAATATTTTTTCTTTCTTAATATAATCTAATACCTTATTTATACCGGTATTTTTTATAATTTTAAATTTGTAACTTATGATATATTTATTTATTTTTTCATAGTCAGTTTTAGTTACTTTTAAATACAGCTTTTTATCTATATATTTTACCTCATATATTTTTATAGATAGGCTTTCTACTTTACTTATTAACCTGTAATAGTTATCACAATTACTTTCTATCCATACAATATTCTTATTCATAATTGATACCTACATTCTTGATAACTCCACGGATTAATATTTCATTTGACATCATTTTAGTTATAAATAAATCTTCCCCTTTAATTTCCAATTTAAATTTATCTAATTTTAAAATAACTAGTTTACTTGTCAAACTTATTAACTCTTTATAATTAAATACATGAATAAAATTATCATAAATTGATATGAAGTATTCTTTATCATATAAAAAATTAACAAGGGTATCTTTAATATGCATAGAGTATCACCTTATTAATTATATGTTTGTTTGAGGAAATTTAATCTTCAAGAATATAAGACTAATAATCACTAATAAATTTAATATTCAAATTTTTTTATGAAAGATAATTCTTCATCATTATATTTATAAATTTCAAATGAACAAGTTGGTTTAAGTTGTCCCTCTTGCAATAATATATTGATAGCATTTACATAGTTAGCATCAGCATCAAATCTATTATCAAAACAAGAAATATAGGTATTATATATTTTTAAATTAGTTGATAATGAGTAACGACCATTTTTATTGTAAATTTCAAATAAAAAACCTTCTTTTACCATTCTTTTAAAATAATTGGGATTTTCTTTTCCATAAACTGTTTTTATTCTATTGCAATCTATTTCAGTATTGTCATATTGCCCTTTCTGATTTATTTCAACTGGCACAATAATATTATTTCCTTTTTTGTCTAGTACATTTGTAAGCGCTATATAATTATTTGATTTATAATTTCCAATGTTTGTAAATCTATAAACAGCTTGTGGGTATTCTAAAGATTTTAGAACCTTTAAAAATGTAGTTAATCCCAACCCATGATAATGTTTCCCCTTAATATTAAAATTATTTTCTTTAGCGTATTTTTCGTTAAAAATATTTTCTCGTAAATGACTTTTTTTCATTAGCATTGGTAACGTAGTATTTGCCCCCACAAAAAAACATGGAGTAAAATTGCTCAGCAGTAACATAGAATTTGTTTCGAAATTTGGATTATTTAATGTTTCTATTATTTTGCTTATTATTTCATTATTATTCATTAATGCCTCCGGAATATTTGCAAGTAAATTATATCATTCTTTTTAATAAATTTCAATTATCAACTATATAAATTTGATTTATTTTTTTGTTGACAACTGCGTGAAATTGTGGTAAATTGTTGTTAGTCAAGTGATCTGAGGCTCTCGAATTAGACGAGGGGTTTAGTGACTAGACAAAGTTGTTTGTCTTATGAGTTAATATTAAACTATAGAATTTTAGCGTTATAAGTGATATTAACTGGAAACCACCAAATATATGCAGTATATTTGGTGGTTTTTTTATAAAAAAGAAGTAATAAACTTCCTTAAATCCATTTTGAAATATAAATTACTCTAGTTGTATATTCTTCATAATTATCAAATATTTTGATAATTGAATAAATTATTTCTTTTAAAATATCTTTAGTATCTTTTTTTACTCTTATTTGTAATATTTGTTTTTGCATTTCACGTCTAAATAAATAGTCATCAATATATTTACTAACAACTTTATCTAAATTAATAACACTTTCAACATCTTCATGATTATTAATATCAATTCTAAAAATATATTGTTGATACAATTTAATTAACTTTTTTGATATAATATCATCTTCATAAGGAGAAAATTCTATTATTTTATAAAAATTTGGACAAAGGCCAATTATTTGCTTATTTGTATACATAAAATCACCTTCTACTGTTAAGTTAAGTTTACTACATTTATTAATATTTGTAAATACCTAAAAGAAATGTTATAATAATTTTAGATAAGGATGGTGCATAAATGACGAAAAGAATAAAAATAAAAAAACAAGTATATTACATTTTAATTGGAATTGTTCTGATAATCATGGCTTCTATTTTTGGTAATTATAAGTATAAAGAATATAAATATCATCAAACATATGAATATAAATTACTTAATCATGGATATAAGGGTGAAGATGTAACTAAAATACTTAATAATTTTAGTGAAAAAGATTATAACTACTTTTTAAATAATGATGTTAATGAAAATTATATTAAATTGTTAGATGAAAAATATTTTTTAAAGAAAAATTTTTATAAGTATATTGAATACATGAATAATAATAAAAAACTAGATTTAACTAGTGTTGTTAGAAATATAAATATTCATTTAGATAAGAATTTTTATGAAGAAGAATTTAATACAGATGTTAGTAAAGATACAAGTATGTTAGTAAATAAATATTATCTTCTTGGTAGTGATTATGCTCCTTCAGATTTGGTTACAATTTCTCAGACTTATTCTTGGGGAGATGCAGGAAGTCAAAAAACTAGGAAAGTTACTTATGATGCATTTTTAGAAATGTGGAATGCTGCACAAGAAGAACAAGGCTATTATTTAATGGTTAGTTCTTCTTATAGGTCTTATCAAGAACAAGAAATTGTTTATAATAATTATAAAAAGACGCGTGGTCAAAAATATGCTGATAGTATTGCTGCAAGACCTGGAGCTTCTGAACATCAAACTGGTTTAACTTTAGATATATTTAATAAACTTAATAATAATAAAAATACTTTTAAAGATACTGATACTGCAAAATGGTTAGAGAATAATGCTTATAGATTTGGTTTTATTTTAAGGTATCCAGAAGATAAAGTTAAAGTAACTGGTTATAGTTATGAAGCTTGGCATTTTAGATATGTTGGTAAAGAAATAGCAAAATATGTTTATGAAAATAATATTACTTTTGAAGAATATTATGCTTACTATATTGAAAAATAGGTTTAAATTACAAACCTATTTTATTTTAGCTAAAACATTTTTTCAACATTATTTGGAACTTTATCTTCTACTACTTTTTTAATTATTTTAGATTTTTGTTCCTCACTTACTTTTTTACCAGTCATTTTACTTAATGTATCTATTACCTCACTAAGTGTTTTTTCATCTTTCATGTTTCCTTTTTGTAATTTTTCTGCAAGACTTAAAATAGTGTCTTTAGAAACATTAGTCTTTTTTTCTACTTTTTTAAAAAATTCATCACCGAATTTCATAGGCCCTCCCTAATGATAATATATGCCCAAATTTGACTTTGTTTAATAAATGTGTTATAATGTGTCTAAGCTTGGGGGGTTATTATGATAACTTATGATGATATTAAGAAAATTTTAGAAAGTGTCGACATTGCTAAGTTAGAAAAGGACTATATGACTAGGCAAGAGGTAAATCTTTTGGATAATACTATGAAAGCTAAAGATGTTTTAGCATATTTTCCAGATGAACTAATTTATTTACCAAAAGGACTTGATAATATCGGTAAGTTAAATGCCTTATTGATGCTTTATTTAAATAGTGGACATTCATCTGCTAAGAGATTAATTATTGAAATATTAAATAGATGTGGATATAATCCAAATAATGAATTACTTAGAGCTATTCAAATATCTGATTTATATTTTGAAGGACAAATTAGTCAAGAGGACTATATAAGAGCTATTGGTGGTTTAACAAATTCAAAAGGTGTTGTTAGTATCAAAATGGATGAAATACATATCCGTACTATGCAAGGAATGTTAAAATTACAATCACTATGTAAAACTTTGGGTATAAGAAAAATTACTGATGAAGAAAGACGTAGTTTTTGTCATAATTTAACCAGTGATGTTTTAATAGCTAATAAAAAATTATATGGTGGATACTATTATATCCCCCTTTCTTTTACAGGTTATATGGAACATTCTGTAGTAATTGATTTAGAAAAAAGTGAAGTTTTGGATTTTGCTAATAATATAATTGTTCCTCTTAAAATATGGAAGAAATTCTTTGGTTCTCCAACGATTTTTATAAATGGAGATTACTATCAAGAACTTGCTAAACAATCTAAAGAAAAATTAAATGTTGATTTAAATATTTGTTTACTTGAACAAGTAAGAAGAAGATGTAAGTAGTTATCTTACTTTCATCTTCTTCTTTTTTAAATACTTATCTAAACCTCTAAAACCTTGGTTTTCATAATCAAAATCTTTTATAATAGAATAATCTTTTATACCTTTTTTAGATAAATATTCTTTTATATTATCAATAGTTATATTATGATAATTAATTGTTTGAGTTATTCTTGCTAAAAATTCTTTACTAAAACTATTTTGATAATTAGCTTTATTTTTCAGAAAACCTATTTTTATATCAATACAAGCATTACTTGTCATAAATATATATGTGTTTTTAAAATCTATTTTTTCTCCTTTAGCATTAGTTACAAAGCCTTCATCTAATATTTGTAAAAATAAATTTATGACACTTGGATGAGCTTTTTCTAATTCATCTAATAAAATTATAGCATTTGGATGCATTCTTACTTTATCAAAAATGTTTTCATCATCATAACCAATGTAACCTGCTGATGAACCAATAAGTCTATTTATAGAAATTGGTTCATTGTATTCACTTAAGTCAAGTCTAATTAATGGTAACTTTAAATATGTTGCTATTTCCTTAACAGTTTTAGTTTTACCTACTCCAGTTGAACCTGTTAAAAGTATTGATACTGGCATATCATCTTCTTTAAATTTTAAAGTATTTATTATTTCATCTATGGCTTCATTTTGACCAATTATTTGATTTTTTAAATAGTTATTTAATGAATTCCAATCATTTTTTATACTAGGAATATTTACTTTTCTTAATAATACTTCTTTAATATCAGTATTAGTTATTTTATTCGGAGTATTTTCTTCTTTAGAAATTTTTTCATTTATTTCTATTTCTATTTTTCTTAAATTAAGGGCTTCTTCAAAGTTATTTTTCTTAACCATATTTTCTTTTTTCTTAATTATATTTGCTAATTTATTTTTTAATAAACTTATATCTTTTTCTTTAGAACTTTCTACTTCTTTCATAGCACAGATACTATCAAGAAAATCAAGTGATTTATCAGGATTAAATCTATCTAAAATATACTTATTTGTTAAAGATACTATTTCTTTAATGTTATCTTCTGATATTTTTATATTATAATGATGTTCAAATGATGGTCTTATTTTGGATAATATTTCAATTGTTTCTTCAATATTTGGTTCATTTACTTTAATTATTTCAAATCTTCTAGATAAAGCTTTGTCTTTAGCAATAAATTTATTATATTCATTAATTGTTGTTGCTCCGATTAATTTAACTTTTCCTCGCGCTAAATAAGGCTTTAAAATGTCACTAGCATTTATGGCTCCTTCTGCTCCTCCAGCATTTGATAATGTATGAATTTCATCAATAAATAAAATTATTTCTGGATTATTTTCAACTTCTTTAATTACTTTATTTAATTTTTCTTCAAATTCTCCACGATACTTTGTACCTGCTACTAAAGAAGACATTTCAATTGAAACAATCTTTTTATTTTTTAATTTATTTGGAACATTTCCATCTTTAATACGTCTTGCTAATTCTTCAACAATAGCACTTTTACCTACTCCAGCATCACCGATTAAAAGAGGATTATTTTTATTTTTACGTAAAAGTGTTTCAATTATTAAATTTATTTCTTTTTCACGACCAATTAATAAATCATCTGTTGTATATTCTGTTAAATCTTTGCCAATATTATAAATCTCTAACTTGGGATTATTTTTTTTACTCTTAATTTTTATTTCATCATATAATTTATCAATATCTATACCTATTCCAGCCATAATTCTAATAGCAATTCCTTCTCCTTCTTCAAGGAGTGATACTAATAAATCAATTGGTTTAATTGTATTACACTTAGAAATATCAAAAGCATTTTTTATTACTCTTTTTAATAACGGTGTATAAATACATGTACTTTTTTTACTAGTTTCTTCTTTTACTAAAAGTTGTAATTCATCTAAAAAATCATCATATGTTAAACAATATCTATTAAGTAAGTCTTTTATTTCTTCATTATTTTTTAACATACTTAAAAGTAAATGTTCTGTTCCAACATATGAATGATTTAATTCCATCATTAATTTTTCTGCCCCTTTAAAGATTTTGCTAACTTCTAAATTATAATTATTATACATAGAATTAATCCTCCCTTTTATAATTCTATGTATGTAATGGCTATTTTTTTATTAAATTATTCAAATTTTTTATCATCATCAATTATTTTAATACAACATGGATACTTATTTAAAATAACATATGCTCCGGCGTAGTTACCACTGTTAAGAAGTTTTAAAATATAATCTAAATCATTTTGTAACATATCTTCATTAATTATAAATTCATATGAACCATTATTATACGTTACTTTTATCTTCATATGTTTAAGTGGATATTTTCTAGTTATTATTCTAGTTTTTGTCTTTTTTAATTCTATAGTAGTTTCTAGTTTATAACTTACTAAAATATTATTAGCATTTATAGTACTTTCTTCTTCATAATAAATATATTCATTAAGAATATTCTTTTTATTTTTATTAACAGCATACATTTTATTATTAAAATGAAATATCATATTTAAATTACTTGAATAAATTTCTATTTCATCACTATCTAAGTTTTCCATAGCAGGATTAAAATTAATTCTTGTATCAACTGCAGAAAATAATTCTAATAAACTGTTATTTAAGTTTTCATTAAATTCAAATTTAAAACCAATTGCTTCAAGAAACTTTTGAATAGAAATATTTAATTTATTTAAAACATCATACAAAGAAATGTGTTCTTTATCACATTTTCTGTTTATTTTGCTTATAATAGTTTTAATCTTTTTTATATCTTCCATGTCTTAATTATACAATCATTTCAATTAAAAAAGCAATAGTTTTTATATAACTATTGCAATTAAAGTATTTGAGCCTTTATTAACGATTTTTGAAACCGTTTCTTTAAGCTTATATCTTGTATTATCTGGCATCATACTTAGTTTAGCTTGAATTCCTTCTTGAACTATAGCTTCTAGGCTTCTACCAAATATTTCACTTTTCCAAATACTTGATGCATCACTTTCATAGTCTTTCATTAATCTATCAATTAATTCTTTAGACTGAATTTCGCTACCTATGATTGGTTCAAAAGTAGATTCTACGTCAACTTTTAACATGTGTATGCTTGAAGCGACAGCTTTAAGTTTAACGCCATACCGGCTTCCTTGTTTAACAAGTTCAGGTGTCTGTAATTTTAGTTCTCTAATACTTGGATAAACTATACCATATCCAGTATTTTTGGCCATTTTTATAGCACCTTTTAAAGAATCTATTTCTTCTTTATCTTCTGTATAATTAGCAAATATTTTAAGAAGTCCTGCTTTTGTGGTTACCATGTCCCCCATTAAAGATTTTAGTGTTTCAGTGTATAATTCGTTGGAACTATCGAGTGTTATTGTTACAGTTCCTGTGGATGCATCAAGTTCAGAGATAAAAGATTTTGAAATATACTCTGAATTTTCGAAATGCTCTAAAATATAATCCACATCTTTAACTTTTTCTACACTGATAACACTTTCTTTAATTTTTTCTAAGTAGTGTTGTTTAATTTCGTTACTATTTGGTAATACATGTACCCACTCAGGTATAGAAACTTTGATGTCTAAAACTGGAAACTCGTATAAAGCTGTTTTTAATATTTCCATAATTTCTTTTTCATTCATAAGTTCTGCACTTATAGGCATGACTGGGACATCATAAGTATCCATTAAACTTCTAGCTAGTTCTTGTGTTTCAGTATTTGTAGGGTGAATACTGTTTAGTATTACTATAAATGGTTTCCCGATTGATTTTAATTCACTAACTACTTTTTCTTCTGCTTCAAGATATGACTCCCTCTTGATTTCACCGAATGAACCATCTGTTGTCACAACAATTCCTATTGTTGCATGATCTTTGATGACCTTCTCTGTTCCAATTTCGGCCGCTTCCACAAAAGGAATCGCATCCTCGAACCAAGGACTTTTCACCATCCTAGGATTTCCTTCTTCATCAACAAAGCCATTAGCATCAGGAATGACGTAACCTACACAATCAACTAACTTGATGCTTGTTTCGAATTCGCCGACTTTGATTGCTGCACCATTACTTGGCACAAATTTAGGTTCCGTAGTCATTATGGTTTTACCTTGCGCACTTTGAGGTATTTCATCCAAACATCTTTTCTTTTCATATTCATCTGTTATATTTGGTACAACAAGATTTTCTATGAACCTTTTAATGAATGTTGATTTACCAGTACGAACGGCTCCAACTACACCTAAATAGATTTCTCCATTCCCTCTTTTGGCAATTGATGATATAATTTTTTCTTTTTCCATAATCCACCATCTTTCGTTTTCTATTGTAATCGTATGTAGGGAAGTTTGTAAATATTACAATAAAATTAAGATTAGCAAATATGGAAACGCTGTAATGTTCAATGATGTGTAAATTTTTTTTACCATGAGTATATTAGATTTATATTAATTATTAACCTTTCTATTTATATACTGTAAATTCATTTAATAAATTTCCGTCTTATAATTCCTACTTATTAAGTACTAAATATTAAATATGCTGTTTAAAAGTTATTTTTTAGTTTCCTAATATAGATAGCTCTCATAGTAAGTTTTTCTGATGGAACCAATGTTGAGATTCTTCTATGCTGTGTAGTCAAGAGCGATTGAAACGCCTTGCATTCCATCATAGTCGTTTTGAACGGCTGTTGCAAAATTAATAACTTCTCCGTAACCATTATGACTTATAGTGTACGATTTAGATTGTGCTAAGGTTACGTTAGTTGCAGCGTGTTGATAACTACCATATACTGTTGCCCATCTCGTTGTTGCTGTTACAATTGCTTCAATTGTACATTCATATGTATTGGCATCATCAACAAGATTCATAGATATTCCAAAACCATTAGAAGCTTTAACCATGTTGGTGCCATTATTGGAATAATCTATTGTTCCTGTACTACCATTTTTGTAAATATAAGTTTGCGTTCCTTCTTGTGTCCCTTCGATTACTGTTGCATCATCTGTCCTTATGGCGATTACATCATAAGATTTAATATAAGGAGATTTTAACCATAAGTTAGTAAGGTCAATAAGAAATGTATTTGTTATATTAGATGGTATAGTTGAGATTTGAATATTCTTATAAGTTGTTGCATACGATGCGCCTCTTGATGCTGTGTTCTTTGTTGCATTTGTTGCTTCTTCTTTGCTGATTTCTGTTGTTGTTGTTCCATTTGTTGTTTTCGTTACTCTATAATATTTATTTACTTTTTTAGAATTTTCTAAATCGTAAGATAAATATCTTGAGGCATCCTCATCACTCATTGTTGCAATTCTCAAATCTGAAAAAACTAATTTTAGTCTTGCATATTCTGCATCTGTTAGTGTTGCACCTTTTACGCTGCTAGTTAAAAATATGCCAAGCATTATAATTGTAGCTATAATGCTTTTTCGCAAACCGTTCAAACATCCCCTTTCGGTTCCAACCCAATTGTCTCATAAAGAGTCGAAAAAAGTAAATAGAAAATCGCGGGAATTGATATTCTCTTATTGTAGAATGGTGTTTATTTCCTTATAAATGCTGAGAATATAGTCGATTTTATTTTTGTAATTTTTGCAGTCACCTTCGATACAATTTAATGAATTATTTGATAAATTATATCTAAATTTTTTATATTGTTTATTTTTATTTAATTGGCAATAATCAATTTTATTGGAATCAACACAATATTTTATTGTTTCTATACCTAAATCATATTGTTTATAAATTACTATCTTTTTAGTTTTTATTAAATACTCTATTTTTATTTCTTTATCGTAATATTTAACATAAGCATCTTTTGCTTCATCATAAATATAACCTAATTTTGCTAATTTAGCTTCTGGTGTATCATAATCACTGGATGCTGCGATTGAATTATCATGAGTTACTGTTGGTATGTTTGATGGAGAAAATGAGTTATTAAAAAGAGACAAGCTATCGGTTGATAAAATACTTGTCTCATAATTACTGTCTTTAACATAAGTTTTGTAGGATAATTTGTTATTATTAAATTTTTCTTTGAATGCTAATTGACATTCATATTTATAAATTTTATTTTGCTCGTCCCTAGTTTCAATTGTTAAATATAGATTTCTTTTAATATTTTCTATTGTGTCTTTGCTTAATAAATCTGTATTTGATTTATTCTCTTCAATGTAAATATTTTTTAAATTATCAGCTTTATACAAGATTTTTTTATCTCCGTTTACTAATGTGTATAATTCCAATTTAATTTCTGTTGGTTCATACTCAATTTTCTTCAGTGCGATGTTTTCTAATGTTAGAATATTTACTGTTTTTGTTTGGAAGAAATATCCATGATTTAAGTAAATATTATCACCATCATATTTCAAATCATAAATCTTAACTGAGTTAAAGTTGTTTATGAAATAAATTAACAACAATATAAACGCTATTATAAATCCGATTAAGAATATGTTGTGAATTAAATAATTTAATGCCTTCCCAAGTTTCATTTTTATAAAACTCATATTATCTTTAAATTTCTTTTCAGATTTAATTAGTAAGCTTGGAGATATTTCCAGTTTCTTACAGATGTTCCTAATTTGGCACAAGTCTGGAACTGTTGTGCCGTTCTCCCACTTTGAAATCGTTCTATCAGATACACCGATTAAATCTGCTAAATCTTTCTGTGTTAGATTTCTGTCTCTTCTAATACTGTAAATGGTATTAGCAAATTTTGTACTTTTTACGACTTCCTTCGTAGTTTTGTTTTCTTTTTCAACCTTTTTCATACTTTCACCATTTTCATTTTACCATAAATTTCCAATTATTGCACCATAAATTTGACTTTTTATCATAAAATTACTATAATAAGCCTAAATTAAGGAGGAAATTAGAATGCGTGAATATTTTATTTATAAAAAATACATTGATGAACTTTTGAAAAATCAAAATAATACTAATATACCTTTGTTACAAGATATTTATAGTTATAAAGATTATGAAAGAATTTTAAAACCTGTTTTAAAAACTATTTATGATAATCCTTATGCTAGTTTAACTACTTTAAGATTGAAATTATTTTTAAATAGTGGTTTAAAAGAAATAATGAATATTTTTGTTAATGATACTAAAATTACTCCGGGAGTTTTACTAGATTTTGGAACATTTAAAACTCGTGATACTGTGTTGTGTGGACTTCGTCAGGAAGTTGATATGAAAGATGGTAGATTAAAAAGAGATGAACTACCAATTGAACAAGATACTATTTTTGATTTAGCTTCTACATCTAAAACTTTTACTGCTGTTGCTATATTAATTTTAGAAGAAAATAATTTAATTGATGTTTTTGAACCAGTTAGAAAATATGTTCCTGAGTTTAAAAATTTAGGAAATACTACAATTTATGATTTATTAAAATTTAGAGTTAAAATTGTAACTGATAAACGTGTTGATAGTACTAATAATAAGGAAGAAGCTTTAGAAATATTATATAGTGCCAAGCTCGTAGAAGAAGAAAAAGTTATGAATGCTTATACTGATATGGGAGCTATGATTTTAAGAATTGTTGTTGAAAAAGTTACTAACATGAGTTTTAATGAATTTATTACGGAAATGATTTTTAAAAAAGCTAATATGGTTGATACACATTTAATTGTACCTAGCGAAAAAATAGAAAGAGTTGCTAATGAAAATTTTTCTTCAATTGTTTTAAGTGATGGAACTGTTAAAACTAATTATAATAATGTTAAAGGTACTCAACATGACCCAAAAGCTATTGCTATTGGAGCTAAATCTGGTATAGCTCCAGGTCATGCTGGTTATTTTTCTACTAAGAATGATATGATTAACTTTGCTAATGCTTTAATAAATGAAAAAATTTTAACTAAAGAAAGTTTGTATTCGATGAGCGATACTGAAACAGGATTTAAAGATAACGATAAATATGCTAGATTTTATGGTTCTTTAGTTTATTTGAAACAACCTGACCCTGAATTTTTATCTGTTTATCCTCCCCTTTCTGGAAAATCATTTATGTCACCGGGATTTGCTGGTACACAACTTGTTGTAGACCCGATTAATAAAATTACTTTGTTTGTTGGAGCTCCAAGACTTCATAATAGAATTTATCAAATTTCTAAAAATCAAGTACCTAATATTAAGATTGATAGTCATAATATGAAAACATTTATTTTACCTGATGGTAGTGAGAAAATTGTTTGTAGTGATTATACTAAAGCTAAAGAAGTTCTTGTTACTTTAGCTTTGGATTTAGCTATACAATATCAATTATTAGAAAAAATATTTACAAACGAAAAAGGAATGCATTTAGTTCGTGAACTAAATTAGCATTCTTTTTTTAATCTTTATTTTCATATGATAATAGGTTTTTAATATCTTCTTTTGTAAGTTCTGATAAAATATTCTTATCACGAATTTCTCCATCGATTAGTTTATCACTTAAAATTCTTTTTTTATTTTGAAGTTCTAATATTTTTTCTTCAATTGTTCCTTTGGTAATAAGATGAATTACTTCAACAGTATTTTTTTGACCAATACGGTGTGCTCTATCTGTTGCTTGATTTTCTGCTTGAGGATTCCACCATAAATCTAGATGAATTACTACATCTGCAGTTGCTAAGTTTAAACCTGTTCCTCCAGACTTTAACATTATTAAAAATACTTTGACATCATCATTATTATTAAAGTTATCAACCATTTCTATTCTATCTTTAGCTGGAACGCTTCCATCAATCATGTAAGTTTTAATTTTTGCTTTATTTAATTTTTCTTTTACAATATTTAAAGCTGTTTTAAATGATGAGAATATTAAAATTTTATGATTGTTTTTAATATATTCATTTACAATACTTTCTAATTGTTCTAATTTATTAGAACCATCCTTGTAATTATCATAAACAATACTTGGGTCAATACAGATTTGTCTTAATTTGGTTAAAAGTTGTAATATTAAAAATCTTGCTTTATTCATACCTTCAGTTTCTATGATTTTTTCCATTTCTTCTTTTACTCTTTCAAGTTCTGCAACATATAGTTTCTTTTGTTCATCTTTTAATTCAATATAAATATCATTTATTAATTTATCTGGTAGTTCTTTTACAACATCTTGTTTTTTTCTTCTTAAAATAAATGGGTTAATTTGTTTACTTAAACCTTTTATTAAAATTTCACTGTCTTCATCAAAATCTTTTATTTTATATTTACTTTGAAATTTTGTTAAACTTGCTAAGTAACCTGGCATGATGAAATCAAATATACTCCATAATTCTAAAATAGAATTTTCAAGTGGTGTTCCTGTTAGAGCAAATTTAGTTTCCGCATTAATCTTTTTTACAACTTTAGTTATTCCTGCCATGTTGTTTTTTATATTTTGAGCTTCATCAATAACCATGGTGTTAAAATTTAAATTGTTGTAAAGTTCTTCATCTTCCCTAAGTAAACCATAAGTTGTTATAATTACATTTGTATCATTTAAATTTCTTAGAATTTTGGTCCTTTTATCTTTATTTCCAACACAAATTTTTCTTTTGATGTTACTACCAAAACTATCAAATTCATGGTCCCAGTTATAAGCTAGGGATGTGGGAACTACAATTAAAAATTTATTATTTTCATTATCTTTTAGCATTTGTTTAATGTAATAAATTACTTGAATTGTTTTTCCTAAACCCATTTCATCAGCAAGGATACCACCGAAACCAGTTTTAGCAAGTGTATACAACCATTTAACTCCCGTTAATTGATAATCCCTTAAAATTTTAAGTTCATCTTTTGGTAATGTTAAATTAATATCTTTAAATTTATAGAATTTATCAATAAAATTATCAAATAAATTATCTGTTTTAATAATGTTATATTTCGTATTTTTTAAACTATCTAAATATATGGCACGATATTTTAAAATTGCTCCATGACCAGCAATTATTTCAGCATCACTTAGTTCTAAGTCATCTTTTAAATCACTTAGTTCTTTTAAAGATTCATCTTCTAGATTTAGGATATCACCATTTTTAAGACGATAATATTTCTTTTTATTTTTTATTTCTTCAAAAATATTTACTAATTCGTTAGAATTAATATCTCCGAGAGAAAATGTGTAACTTAAAATATTATCTTGACCAATACCAAACATTGATGTAACTGATGTTTTTTTCTTAATATTTATTCCTTTAAATTTTTCAGTTGTAAATATTTCATATTTGGTTGCTAAATTTTCTAATCCATTTTCTAAAAATTCAACTTCTTTTTCAATATCTTTTAAAATAATTTTATTATTATCTATTTCAAAACCATATTTTAATATATCATTTATAACTTTTGTTTCATAATCAATGTCCCTTAAAATGGTGTTTGATTTATCAAAATAATTTACTTCTTTTTCATCGTATTTAAATAAGGCATCAACTAAAATATATGAACTTCTTAAGTCGAAATATAATTTTGTACTTATTTCTTTTGGTAATGTTATATCAGTAACTGAAGCATCAATCTTTAAGTTTTTTCTTACTATTTTAAGTAACCCTTTTGTGAAAGCATCTACTTTTTCTTTTGATATTATTAATTTATCTAGTTTATTTTCCATTAAATCATCGATTAATTCTTGTTCTAATTTTCTTAAGTGATATAAATTACCTTTGTATAATATGTATTCATAATCATTTTTTATTAACGCTTCAATATTTTCTAAATCAAAATCTAATTCATATGATTCATTATTTTTTATTAAGTTTGATGAAATTGGAAAACCTTCTTTTATGCCCTCTATTTTATAGTTATTGATGATGAAATTAGTATTTTTTATTTTATTTAAGAATGTTTTAAAGTCTTTTGCAAAAATATTTCTATTGTAGCTTCCTTCACAGACATCTAAATATGATTCTATAATTGTTTTAGAATTACTAGATAAATAATATTTTTCAGGTATATATGTAAAATTTTTACCAAAATACACTTCTCCTTCTTGGTTTTCATACGCAACTTTAAAAGCTGTAGCATGATTACCTAAAGTGTATAATTTATCTTCACCAATCATTATTTTTATATTGAAATCTGTGTATGTTCTTCCATAATAATAGTAATAACTTTCTTTTTCAGTTACATTAATAATTAATTCTACTTGAAGTTCTTTTTTTATTAATGTATTTTCGTCTGGCATAAATTTATTTAAAATATCTTCAGTTATTTTATGAACATTTATTATTGAACCTTTAAATAATGTTTCATAATAATTTACAAATACCGCCCCGATATGTTTACAACTTTGAAAGTTACGATATTCTTTACAGTCACAGATTGTTTTTACTATTTCTTTGTTATTTTCAATTACGATTGATACATCATAATAAGTTGGTTTAGTTTCAGAGTCAACTTCAAAATTAAATACTTTTAAAGTGCTATAAGTTCCTTTTGTTTCTTTTGAATCTTTAAAAGTAATTTTTTCTTTATCATAGGCTTTGCCTTTTACAATATCTGTGGTATTTACATATGCTCTGATATTAGTTTTGTTTATTAAGTCTGTTAAGTTTTCTATTTGCATAATTAAACCTCCAATCTATATCTTATCATAATTTATTTAAAATAACAATTGTTTGCTTTAAAGTTTTTGTTATTTTAAAAAGAAACTAGTATTTAACTAGCTTCTTTAACTTTATATAATTTATTATTCTCAATTATAAATAAATCATTTATGTAACTTTTAATCATTGGATATTTTATGTTAGCATCATAATCAAGTAAATATCCAACTGATATAGGTGATGGAATATCAAAGGAAAAAAAACTATTGATATTATTTAAATCATCTAGATTATTGTAATATAATTTGTACTTAGTGTTTTCATAAGTTATAATTATTAAATTATTATCGATTACTACTACTCTTTCAACATTTTCTACATCCAAAACGATATCAATATTTTCTAATTCATTTTTTATTCTTACTTTTTCTTTATCCTTATATATATGAAGATTGTTGTAATAAAAATCATCATAACTATAATAGTGAGTTTCTATTTTTTCAATAGTTTTTTCTTCATATTCTGGACAAATATAATATTTATCAATATCTGGTGATATCATACTAAAAATAGCATTTGATATAAAATAAATTATAATCATTAAATAAATTAAATTATTATATTTTTTTGTTTCTTCATGATTTTCTTTTTTGAAAATTATAATGCTATATACTAAGTAAATAATACTTAATATAATGGATGCCACAATTGATGAAGCTGTTATAATACTTGAAACATTATCAATATATCCACATTCTGTTACTAAATTTGCTTCATTTAACAATACTGAAAAATCATAAAAACCATGAAGAAATGCTAAAGCCCAGATGTTTCTAGTTAGATAATATAGTGTTCCAAATAAAATACCTATCGATGTTGTTTGAATAAATTGAGTTATTGTGGTTAGAAAATCTTGACCATAGAATAAATTTGTTAAATGAATAGAACCAAAAATGATACCACTTATTACTATGGAAGTTATGATTTGTTTTTTGTTTTCACTGTAACTAGCTAATAACTCTTCTTCAATTATTCCTCGAAAGAATATTTCTTCAAATAAACCAATACTAATAGTATAAAAAATTAAACTTATTAAATTGAAATAATTTAATTCTTCACCGATTAAACCAATGATATTTGTAATAAATACAAGTAATGATAAAATTACTATTGGTAGACATCTTTTTAAAGTTTCTATAAAACTTGATTTTTTGTTTTTAAAAATATACCATCTTTTTCTAACTGTTAATACAACTAGTGAACAAATTAAAACTACTACTTCACTGATAAAATATTTTGTGTATTTTCCATAATTGATTGTTTTCCAGATTGTACTTGCAAATATGCTTCCAATTGTTTGGATAAATACTTCAAATAATATTAGGATTAAAAATACCCTGATTATTAATTTTAGTAAATTCTTTTTTTCCATATTAACCTATATTTGAAACATTAGTGTTTATTTGTGATACATCTTCAATATCTGATAAAAGATTGTAAAGTCTATCAAATATTTCTTTATCTTCTCCTTCAAGGGTAATCTTGTCTTTAGCATACATACCAACTTCATCAATTTCATAATCAATGTTTGGTATTAATTTTTCAAGTTCATCTTTTGCGTTGTTTATATCACTTGGATTTAAGCTGATTGTTATAAATCCATCTTCAGATTCAATGTCAACAACATCTATTCCTGCATTAAGTAAGCATTCTAATATTTGTTCTTCATCATCAAACTTAAATGATATAATTCCTAGATGTTCATAATTGTATGAAACAGAATTTGTTACTCCGAGTGATTTGTTAACTTTGTTAAATGCTGCACGGACCATTCCAACAGTTCTATTAACATTATCTGTTAGGCACTTTATAATTAATGTTGATGCTCCAGGTCCGAAACCTTCATAAACTACTTCATGATATTCATCTTGTCCTACACCTTTTGCTTTATCTATTGCCCTAGTTATAATGTCTGATGGAACTTGATTTTTCTTGGCTTTGTCAATTAATCTTTTTAATGTTATGTTTGCCTCAGGATTTGGACTTCCTTTTTTAGCTGCTAAATATATTTCTTTAGCAAAAGTTGTATATATTTTTCCTTTTGCAGCTCCTGTTTTTTGTATACTTGCTTTTCTTACTTCATATGCTCTTCCCATAATTTCTCTCCTTTAAAATAATTTTATTTTTTTCACAAATTTGTAAACCCCATAGTTTTTATTTAAATATTTTATTCTTTTTACTACTTTTCTTACTGTGTAAATATCATAATAAGTAAATTTTTCTTTTTTCATAACAAATTCTAAAGCTTTTATTACTAATCTTTTAGCATTTTTAGTTCCGAAGAACTTTTCCATTTCTTCTTTTTCTTTTTTAGGAATGTTGCGCACTAGTAATTCATAATACCATGTACCATGTTGCTTAAATAAATACTTTTTACCATCAAAATTTTTTAAAACTTTTAATGTGTCATAGTAACCTAACCTCATGTTATTTCTTATATCTTCTTGTTTGAAATCTAATATGCTTCCTAACTTTCTTGATGGTTTTATAATTGTAATTTTTTCTTTATATTTGTATGGTCTTCTTATTCCAATTGCTTCAAGGTCAATTACATATACTTTGTCATAGCCTTTTTCAAGTAAGCTATTTGCTGGAATATAATCATGAAAACCACCATCTAAATAGTAATTGCCATCAATAAGTTTTTCAAATTTAAAAATTGGTAAAAAACAAGATGCAATTATATAGTCATTTAATTTATTTGCTGGTATATCTTCTTTAAACATGTATCTTGGTTTGAAATCGTTTGCTCTTACTGTTACTAACCCAAAATCTTTTTTACTTTTATAAAGATATTTACTTATGTTGAATTCTTCTAATTTTTTACGAATATTTATTGTACTTATTCCTTTATTAACAACAATATTTTTAACATTTTCTAATATTTCCATTAATAATTTCATATCATATTCATTGCTGTTAGCTTTATTTATAAGTTTATCACTGAAACCTAAAATTGAACCAGTGGATTCATTATACCAGAAATTGTAAAGTTCATAAAATCTATTACTGGCACACATCGCTGCATTAAATGAACCAATTGAGGTTCCAACAAAACCATTAACATTTATGCCACAATCAAGGAATGCTTTGTAACAACCAACTTGATAAGCCCCGCGAAGACCGCCACCTGAAAAAGCTATTCCTACCTTCATTTGTTCTTACCTACCATCTTTTTAGCTAAAAACTTAGCAAATTTATGTCCTTTATTTTTAGATTTTAACCTTTTAAAATATTCATTTAATGAATCATTTTTATAATGAATTATGTTATCAAGTTCATCACTATCACTACAAATTGGACTGTAATAATCTTTTTCTAAGAATATTCTAGATAATAAATATTTTGAACTTAAACCATTTATTAAAAGTAATTTATCTAGAAGTTCACCATAATTTATTGTGTCAGTTTTTAAGTTAAATGTTTGTTTATTTAAAACTGCAGCATAATTTATTCCTCGAACAAAAGCATAAGCACAATCTTCTTTAGTAATAACATCCATATCATCATCTCTATTTCCATGATACATAAATGTTTCTTCTAAAGGATTACTTAACACCAAAGGAATACGATAAATTGTATAATTTTTTAATTTACTTTTAATTAGCTTTTCACTTTCTAATTTTGATGCATCAAAATAATCAAATTCATTTAATGTTATTCTACTTTTAACACTTGGATTTTTTATGTTTTTGTACATGCTTGTAGTTGATGCAAAAAACAAATGACATTTAGGATTGTAATAATTAATCGCACGAACTATATTTTCGCACCCTCCATAGTCAATGGTCATTGAAAGACCAGACTTCATATTTCCTAAAGGAGGCATGGCACTTGCTAAATAAATTATATAATCATGGTCTTTTACTAATGCCTCCATTAAAACTCTATCTGTTACATCACCATATAAAACATTAACTCTTTTTTTAAATCTTTTTAATCTACTAAAAGAATTTTTGTTTTTTAAATCAAGAATAGTTATTTCGTATTTTCCTTCACTGAGTAGATATTTAACAGTATGAATTCCAACAGCACCAGCAGCACCAACAACTAATACTTTTTTCATCTAATGCACTCCTTTTTATAAAATATTTATTACTACTAATAATATTATACCTATTATTATACCATAAATAGTTTCTTTTTTATGTATTTCTTCATAAACTTCTTTTAAAAGTTCAAAAAATAAAATATGGAGTAACATTCCCAGAGTTAAAGCAATTATTATTCCTTCTAAAATTGGACTTAGATTTCCAAATATTAAAAATATTAAACCTCCGATACCACCAGATAAAACTAAAAGAGTTATTAACATTTTATTTTTGTTGTTCTTCTTTGTGGCAGATATTTGAAAACCAAATGGTAAATTGTGTAAACCTATTCCTGTAAGCATTAAAATTCCACTTTTTAAATCTGTGGTTGCAACACCATAAAGGGCCATACCTTCAATTATGTTATGAAGTAAAAGTGCTATTATGGTTATAGTACTTATGTGTTCAATATGATTTTTATGGTCTTCTTTTTCTTCATCATTTTCATGGTGATTATGTTCATGATGTGGTACTAATTTATCAATTAGAATAAGCATGAAAAGACCAATGATAACAAAAAATATTAACCACCATTTACCGACCTCGATTAGCTCAGGTATTAAATCAAATGTTATTAGGCCAATAATTACAACACTTGCACATGATAAAGATAATCTTGTAAATAATGTTTTATTTTTCACAAAATTATATATTATTATACCTACTAAAAAAAACAAACCACTAAAGAATGTTAATAATAATGCCATGCTATTACCTCTTTTCCTTTAGTATTTTACCACAAATTTGTTCAAAAAAAAAGAAGAAAGAGTGTTAAATTTTCTTCAATTTTCCGAATACTTTCCCATTAGTACGGCTATTCGACTCCGTACAATTAAATTGTAGCACATATTTTATAAAATAAAAGCCATGTTTTTGTTTTTTTATTTAAGTATTATAATTCGATTTCAAAAGCGTATTCGTAATCTATTTTTTTATTTTTTGATGTTCTTAAATATGCTTTTTCTTGATGTGATTTTTCAACTATTTCTTTCGTAGTATAACTTTTAAAATATGTTTTTATTTTTGATAATACTTCTAATTCTTCACTATCAAAAATTTCTTTATCAAATTCTTTTTTAGATTTTATCAAATGGCACTCTGATTCATCATTAATATATTTAATTTTATAATCTATTAAATTTTCTTTGTATAACAAATTTATTATTGTATCAAAATCATCAGGTACTGGACCAAATGGTAATTTAACATATTCTAATCCTGTTATAGATGTAGTTGTGTTTTTATAATTATAAAAATCTGAATAAAACATTTCTTTTAATAATTTAGTTTTTGGAATTGTTTCGCTCGCTAAATACAATATTACATTTTTTATCTTTTCAATAGATAATGGTGTAAAACCATTGTATTCTGATAAGTTGTTATCATTATTTTCTTCTTCGTTTATCAATTTGTTTATATTGTTGCCTTTAAACGATTTTATTTTTTCATCTATTTTTATGTATTCGTTCGTGCTAATTCTATCCTTACTTGCTATTAGATATTCATTTATAGATGCAGGATTATTAATTAAATTCTTGATAGATACCATATATACATCATTTGGTATTGATTTTCCTTTTTCATAACTAATTAAAGTTTTTTTGGCACAACCAATTATTTTTGAAAAATCAGCAAGAGATAAATTATATTGTTTTCGTAAATCCGTTAATTTTTCCTTTGGAATACCATATTTATTATTAAAAATTTCTATAGCTATCTCTGAAGTTTTATTATCGAGACATTCATCATAAACTATTTTTCCACAATCATTACAAAATCTTCTTTTACTAATAAAAGAGATATTCTTTCCTTTAATAAAAAATTCGTTTTTATAATCTTTAACATATGTGTTTGTACTTCCGCAATTGTAACATTTCATATTAACACCCTCATTTTCCATCTTCATGAAAAGACCAACATTCTGCTTCAACAGTATCATCATCTATACATAATTTAATATATGCAATTTTATTATTTATTATTTTTTTAAAAGTTAAACATTTCTTTAATGACTTACTAAATATAGGTTTAAGATCAACAAAATAAAATTGTGGTTTTAAATAATAAATATGTTGCCATGCTTCTTCTTCAGTTAATCCTAGATTTAACAAATCTTCCAAATAATTTCTGTCATCCCTAGATTTAAAATGTTTTTTGTTTAATTTAATTAATTTTTTAATTTCCGATAATAACCGTATTTGCTCTCCATTCATGAATCCCCCTTGTATGTTTTAAACTGGTCTTCGTTGTTAATTATATGGTAACATAGGTAACCTTTTTTGTCAACCCAAAACATAAAAATAATTTTGTGCAATATCAAAAAATTAACCGATATATTTTTTTGATTATATCGGTTTAATATAATTATTTATTAAAATACTTTACAATTGCATCAACTATTCTTTCACTTGCATGTCCATCACCATACGGATTTGATGCTTTACTCATTTTTTCATATTCATCTATATATGTTAATAATTTTTTAGTTTCTTCATAAATTACTTCTTCATCAGTACCAACAAGTTTTAATGTACCTGCTTTAATTCCTTCGGGTCTTTCAGTTGTATCTCTTAAAACTAAAACTGGTTTTCCTAAGCTCGGAGCTTCTTCTTGTATTCCACCACTATCTGTTAAAATGATATATGATTTATTAAGAAAATTGTGAAAATCAAACACTTCTAAAGGTTCAATTAATCTTATTCTATCACAACTATCAAAAACTTCACTAGCCACTTCTCTTACTTTGGGATTCATATGAATTGGATATATAACTTTTATATCACTAAATTCATCAACAATTCTTTTAACAGCCTTAAATATATGACGCATTGGTTCACCTAAATTTTCGCGACGGTGAGCAGTTAATAAAATCATTCTTTCATCAGGTTTAATCCACTCAAGGTCTGGATGCACATAATCTTCATCAACTGTTGTAGACATAGCATCAATTGCAGTATTTCCTGTTACATATATTTTTTCTTCTGAAATATTTTCTTTTAACAAATTGTTTTTACTTATTTCTGTTGGTGCAAAATATAAATCTGTCATTCTATCAACACATTGTCGGTTCATTTCTTCTGGATATGGTGAATATTTATCATCCGTTCTAAGTCCTGCTTCAACATGTCCAATTGCAACTTGGTTATAAAAAGCTGCTAAAGCTCCAGCAAATGTAGTTGTTGTATCTCCATGAACTAATACTATATCAGGCTTAACTTCTTTTATAACTTTTTCTAAACCTATTAAAGCTCTAGTTGTAACATCAGCAAGAGTTTGTCCTTGTTTCATTATATTTAAATCATAATCAGGTTTAATATCAAAAGTATTAAGAACTTGATCTAACATTTCTCTATGTTGAGCTGTTACACAAACTATGCTCTTAACTTCTTCTCTTTTTTCTAATTCTTTTACTAGAGATGCCATTTTTATAGCTTCTGGTCTAGTACCAAAAATACTCATTACTTTAATCATTTTTTTCCTTTCTAATTTTAAAAATAAATTTTACATTGTTGTCCCAAAAACGTTTTATTCTTTTTGGTTCTTTTAGTATTCTATAAAGCCATTCTGTATTAGTTTTTATAAAAATTTGAGGAGCTCTTTTTTTTGTTCCACTTAAAACATCAAATGATCCACCGACGCCCACAAAAATTCCCTTTTTAAAATCTTTGAAATATTTATAAATTAATTTTTCTTGAGCTGGTATACCTAGTGCCACTAAAACAATATCAGGCTCTTTTTTTATTATTTTTTGAAATTCTTCTTCTTTATTTTCAACATAGCCATTTGTCATTCCCAAAAATTTAATATTAGAATAATTTTTTTCTATTTTTTCTTTTAAATTATTTAAAACTTCTTGTTTAGCGCCAAACAAATAAAGACTTTTTTTACTTTCATTAGCAAATTCAAATAATTTTTCTGCAATTTCAATCCCTGGTATTCTTTCTTTTACATCAACACCTATCATTTTAGCTGCTTTTACTACCCCTATACCATCTGGAACAAAGGACACGCTGTCATCTTCGAGAATTTCTTTTAATTCTAAATCTTTTTCAGCTATCATTAATGTTTCAGGGTTAACAGTTACAATAAACTTTTTATTTTTATTTTTTAAATCTTTTTTTAATATTTCAAAAAAACTTTTCTTATCTTTCTTATATAATTTTTCAAGAAACTTTTTCATGTACATCCTTTCTAATGTATTCTATTTACAAAATGTTTTTACTCATCTTTTTTTATCAAATCAATAATAGCATTTGCCTTTTTACTCCAGTCATTTTCCTTAGCTTCTTTGTCTAATAAATCTATATATTTTTTATCATTTTTAACCTTTTGGGCTTCTTCTAACATTTTTAAAAATTCTTCATGATTATGACCGATTAAAACACTTTTATATTTTCTACATTCAGGCATATCCGTTGTTACAATTGGTTTATGAAGTGCCATATATTCAAAAATTTTAACTGGGCTGGTAGATTTAGTTATATTGTTAATTTTAAATGGAATGGTAAGTATTTCTGCAAGTTTGGCATAATTTTTTAAAATTTTGTAATCTCTACTACCTAAGAAATAGACATTTTCTACATCTCCCATTTCTTCATCATATGATTCATCATATTTAATCCCAAATAATACAACATTATATTTGTTGGTTGATGCAATTTTCTTCACTAAATCATAATCAAACCATTTTGCAAGAGCTCCATAATACATTACTATAGGTTTGCCATTATTTAAAACGTCAACAAATTCTTTTTCAAAAACATAATCCTTGTCATAATATGTAAAGAAATTATAATCTACTCCGTTGCTTGAAAATACTAAATTATTTTTTCCTCTTCTTTTTATTACTTCTTTTTCTAAAGCATCAGCCGTAACAACAACATATACTTCTTCATGATTCATTACATATTCATATTTATCTACTATATTTTGAGGCAAATTCTTAGTTCCAGCAAGTTCTGGAGATAAATGATCAATATATTCATATATAAATTTATAGCCATTATTTATATAATTTTCTATATTTTGAACAGATAATTTCCAATCTGTTGAATAAAGTTGAACATATTTAGGTTTATTTATTTTTTCTAACTCTTTCATAAGTATTTTATTTAATGCAATATTATTAAAATTAATTAAATATATATTATCATTATGTTTTTTTATAGTTTTTACTTTGTCAGTCATTGTTGTGACTTCATAAAACATTAAACATTTTTCTTTAGCTAAATTATTTGCAATATGTTGAGGTCTTTGAAATAATGGAACATTATAACCAAAGCTACTTCTCCATAAAATAACTCGGTTATATGTTTCATTATCTAATATTTTTTTTATTATATTTGAATATTTTCTTTTATTGAATATAACTTTAAAACTAATTTTGTCTAAGTAATTTGCTATAATATAAGCTCTTAATTTTTTACAAAAACCAATGAATCCATATTTTTTATAAACATTTACTAATTTAGATAATTTTTCTTTCATCTTTATCATCTCTTTTCTAATAATATGATATCAAATAAAAGAAAAAAGTACAAGCTTTAGACTACAATTTAAAGGTTTAATATTATCAAAAAAACAATGAGAATTAAATTCTCATTGTCTTAAATTAATTATTTAATTTTTATTATATGCTTTTTGATATGAACCGTCTTTAATATCATCAATCCATTTTTGGTTATTTACATACCAATCAATAGTTTCTTTCATACCATCTTCAAAGTTATAAGTTCTATCCCAATGTAATTCTTTTTCAACTTTAGAAGAATCTATGGCATATCTTCTATCATGTCCTGGTCTATCACTAACAAAAGTTATTAATGATTCTGGTTTTCCTAATTGTTTAAGAATTGTTTTTACAACTTCTAAATTTGTTCTTTCAGAATGCCCACCTAGATTGTATACTTCACCAATTTTGCCTTCTCTTAATATTAAATCAACGCCAACATTATGATCATGTACATGAATCCAGTCTCTTACATTTTCTCCGGTTCCATAAACAGGAATTGGTTCATCATTTAATGCTTTTGAAATAACTACAGGAATTAGTTTTTCTGGAAATTGATATGGTCCATAGTTATTTGAGCATCTAGAAATAGTTGCTGGTAATCCAAAAGTTCTAATGTATGCCATTACTAGTAAATCAGCACTTGCTTTAGATGCTGAATATGGACTTGAAGTATGTATTGGATTTTCTTCAGTAAATAATAAATCTGGTCTATCTAAAGGTAAATCTCCATATACTTCATCAGTTGACACTTGATGGTATCTTTTTACGCCATATTTTAATGATGCATCCATTAATACTTGTGTTCCTAAAATATTTGTTTTTAAAAATATTTCTGGATTTTTGATTGAATTGTCTACATGAGATTCTGCCGCAAAATTGATTACAGCATCAAATTTTTCTTCTTCAAATAAATTAAATACTTTTTCCCTATCTGTTATATCCATTTTAATAAATCTAAAATTACTTTTATCTTCTAATTGAATTAGATTTTCATAATTACCTGCATATGTTAATGCATCTATACATACATATTCATCTTCTGGATAAGCATTTACAACATAGTGTAAATAATTACTTCCTATAAATCCTGCTCCACCTGTTACTAATACTTTCATTTTTAAAATCTCCTATTCTTTAAAGTCAATAAATATTGTCCATAATCTGTTTGTTTTAAATCTTGTCCCAAAATTTCTAATTGTTCATCACTTATAAATCCACGTCTCCATGCTATTTCTTCTAAACAGGCAATGTACAATCCTTGCATTTCTTGAATTTCTTCAATAAAACTTGATGCTTTTAACATATTTTGAGGTGTTCCTGTATCAAGCCAAGCAATTCCTCTATTCATTAATTGAACTTTTAATTTTCCTCTTCTTAAATATTCGTTATTTACAGATGTAATTTCAAGTTCTCCTCTTGCTGATGGTTTAACATTTTTAGATATTTCAATTACATCATTATCATAAAAATATAATCCTGGTACTGCATAATTTGATTTTGGATTTTCTGGTTTTTCTTCAATTGACATAACATTAAAATCTTTATCAAATTCTACAACTCCGAATGCTTTTGGATTTTTTACTCCAAAACCAAATATTGTAGCTCCTTCTTTATTATTTTGAGCTTCTCTTAAGATATCTGTCATTCCTTGACCGTAGAAAACATTATCTCCTAAAACTAAACAAACACTATCTTTTCCTATGAAATCTTCACCAATTATAAATGCTTCAGCTAATCCTTTGGGCTCTGCTTGTTCTTTATAAGAAATATTTATTCCTAATTTTGAACCATCACCTAATAATTCTTCATACATTGGCAAATCTCTTGGCGTTGATATTATTAAAATGTCTCTGATGTCTGCTAACATCAAAATTGACAGCGGATAATATATCATTGGTTTGTCATATAATGGCAATAATTGTTTTGATACTACCTTAGTCATTGGGTACAATCTTGTACCTTTTCCTCCTGCTAAAATTATTCCTTTCATAAAAGTTTACCTCCATTTCTTAAATCTATTATACCTGTTTTATTTATAAATGTCTAGGCTTAATATAATTAAATAAATAACTTGGATTTACACCTAGGCTTTGATATAACGCTAAAAATATAATTATACATATTAATACAAATGCAAATGTTTCAAAAATAACATAATTAACATTTCCTTTATTTGTTTTGCTTTTTAATTTGCTAATAATATTTGGAATTATTGGAGATAAAATTAAACAAGCAATAAATAATGTTCTTAAAGCTAGGAAATATCTATCTTCAACATGACCAAAACTTGCTACTAAACTTGGAAATAAAAATGTTAAAAATATGCATGTATTTAATCCAAAATAACTTTTTATTTTTTTGGCATGTTCACGTAAATAATTATAAGTTAAATAGATACTTATAGCCATAAAGCAAATTGTAAATAGTGGATATGGATTTTTTAAAGGATATGTGTTAAGTGGGTCATTCATCAGACCTAAGAATAATCTTTCTGTCCATTTTACAATAAATTCTATCGGATGATGTAAAAATGTTTCTATATACATTCCTGGAGTAAAATAGTCATCTCCACTTTCAATTACTGATGTAGCTTCATCTCCTAAACTTGCCACTATTGACATACTTAAATTATCTGGAATCATTGCAGGATAATTTATCACAAGCATGTTCGCTGATAAACCATGAATTAACCATTGTGTTCCAGTTGGAATATTATTTCCTTTTTCTCGTCCATCTTCAACAATAAGATTTTCATAAAGCTTATCAGGAACTTTTGTAACACTATATCCAATACCGAATATAATTAGTGTAATTACCATTACCTTGAGATTTTTTCTATTACTTTTTATAACAAAGCATATAAAATAAATAATTAATATTAGAGCTGAAATTGAATATTGTCCACTTAAACCACTACAAATTCCAAGCATTATTCCAAGTAATAAAGGTCGATATTTTTTATAAGTATCATTATCTTTTATTTTAAATAATTGATTAATACTTAATATTAATATTAATAAACTCCAAAAGTCTACACTTAAAAATATAAAAACATAAAATTCTAAAATCCAATAAAGAATTATAAATAAATATATTTGGTATACTTTTACTTCATAATTAAATATATTTTTTATTAAAAATGGTATTCCAATTGTGGTTAAATATGCAAATGATAATGCATGCATCATTTTTAAAATTAGAAATGTTGATATTCCTAATAGGTTTCCAACATAATAGCTAATTATCCCTGGAATAAATGCATACAACCCCTTATACATTACATATGAATAGTATTTTTCATTACTAAAAAATGACCCAATTACTTTCCATGTTTCGTTTGCATCTAATCCTTGCAATAAATCACATTGATATATAAAACAAAATGAAATTATTGTTGCCATTATAAACATGAAACATTTTGAATTTAAAACTGTTTTAACTCTTTTCATATAACTCCTTTTTATACAGAATATATAATTATTCCAATAATAATTATTATTATTCCTACAATTTGTCTTTTGCTAATTTTTTCTTTAAGAAATATATAACTTAATATTATTACAAATATAAAACTAAGAGATTGTAATATCTGCCCTAATGATAAACTTACCTTTTTGTATCCAACTAAAGTAAACAATGTTGAAATCACCATTAGACTATATCCACAAATTGTATATTTATTAATGTAAATATTTTTTTGTGCAGCACCTTTTTTTAAAATTATTTGACTAAAACTTGCTATTAAAATAGATAAAATAAATAAAACTACATATTTAATCATGTTTTTCACCCGTTAAAATTGTTGCTACACCTAAAGTAGTTACAACTACCCCAATAATCATATTAATTGTTACTTCCTCATTAAACAATAATATTCCAAAAATCATTCCCCATATAATTGTTGTTGCTTTAAAAAAATATACTTTTGATAAATCAAATTTATTTAACAACCTTTGCCAAGCAATTGAAAAAATACCTAAAGTTAATATTGATAATCCAAAAAACACTAATTTATAAAACATATTACTTTGAAGGGAAGCAAATTTCATAAACACACTGGATAAAGAAAAAAACAAATATATAACTATAGCAAACAATACTGATTTTATCTTCATTTTGTTAACCTATCAAATAATTTATCTGATACTTCAAATATATAATTCATATCTTCTTCTGTTAAATCATAATACATTGGCATTCTTATTAATCTATTAGAATATTCTTCTGTTAATGGCAAATCCCCTTTTTTATATCCCAAATTTTCTCCCACTTTTGATAAATGCAAAGGTATATAATGGAATGGTGTTTCTATTTCATTTTCTTTATAAAATTTTATTGCTTCATCACGTGTTTCAGAGTCCCTAAAAATTAAATAATACATATGAGCATTATTTGTAGCATACTCAGGAATAAATGGTCTAGTAACTAAGCCAGCTTGTTCAAATTTTTCAAAATAATTATTATATTTATTCCAAATGCTAATTCTTTTTTCTTGTATTTCTTTAATTCTTTCTAATTGACCATATAAAACAGCTGATAGTAAGTCTGATGGTAAAAAAGATGAACCTGGAACTTGCCATGTGTACTTATCAACAAATCCTTTGAAAAATTGTTTTCTATTTGTTCCTTTTTCTCTTACCATTTCTGCTATTGTGAAATTATCAGGATTTTTAACTATTAATAATCCGCCTTCACCCATACCAATGTTTTTTGTTTCATGGAAACTATATGAGCCATAATCGCCAATTGTTCCTAATAATTTACCATTATAATATGAATCAATTGCTTGAGCTGCATCTTCAATTAATAATAAATTGTATTTTTGACAAATTTCTTCAATTTTATCCATTTCACAAGCTACTCCAGCATAGTGTACTACTACTATTGCTTTTGTTTTTGATGTAATTTTTTCCTCAATTTTATTAGCATCAATATTCATCGTTCTAGGATCTATATCAACAAATACTGGTTTTGCTCCTCTTAATACAAAAGAATTGGCAGTTGAAACGAAAGTAAATGATGGTAAAATTACTTCATCGCCTTCTTTAATTCTAGATACTATTGCTGACATATCTAGTGCTGATGAACATGATGTGGTTAATAATATTGGTAAATTATATAATTCTTTAAATTTTTCTTCTACTAATTTTGTGTACTTATTATCACCACAAAGTCTTCTACTTTCTAAACAGTCCAAAACATAATTTTTTTCTAAATCTGTTATTGTCATTCTATTAAATGGTATTTTCATTTTCATTTCCTTCTTTCTTATTTTTAATTGATCTAATTATATATAAAGGCCTTTCTTTAACTTGCATAAATATATTTCCAACGTAAAGTCCAACTATCCCTACCACAAAAGTAATTATTCCACCCATTAGACATATTATTGCGATGATACTTGGCCAACCAAGCACAAAATCAGTGCAAAAATGCATTATTACTAAACATATAATTCCAATAAATGATAAAATTGACATTGCTAATCCAAAACTAACAATTATCTTTAAGAATTTATCTGATTGAGATAATAAAATATCTAAAGCCATTTTAATTCTTTTTTTGAAATTGTATGAGGACTTTCCTTCTTTTCTTTTGTCATGTTCTACTTCAATAGATGTTTGTTTAAATCCCATCCATTGCAAATACATAACAAAAGCCCTATGTTCTTCTCTCATTTTACAATAATTGTTGATAACATTTCTTGTACTAATACTAAAATTACATAATTCTGGATCATATTTTTGCCCAATTGCTGAGCTATAGATTTTGTAAAACATTTTTGATACCAAAATTTTGAAAAAACTATCTTTTCTATTTTTTCTTTTGGCAAAAACTACGTCGTACCCCTCATTAATCTTATTATATAAATTTATTATTTCTTCTGGTTTGTCTTGTAAATCGCAATCCATTACTACAACATAATCTCCAGTTGAATAGTCCAGACCAGCTAAAATGGCTTTCATTTGACCAAAATTTCTGGATAATTCTATACCTACTACTTTTTCATCTTTATCTGTAATCTGTTCAATAACTTCCCATGAGTTTTGAGGGCAATTATCATTTACTAATATAATTTCATAATTATTAGTTATTTGTTTTAAACTTTTTGTTAATCTTTCGTAAAGTTCAACTAATGCACCTTTACATCCATATATTGGAATAACTACTGATATTTTTTTGTTATTCATTAAATAACACATCCCTTACATCTTGTAATACATTTTTGTCCTTTATATCAAAAATATAATATCCAAATCTACTCGAACTATCTACAACTTCGTGATTAAAATTTTCGTCTATCATACTTGAACTATAAATTTCTGGATATTTATTTAAAATGAATTTTACATTTTCTAAATCTTTTTTATCGAAAATAAACTTTATTAAAGCAAAGTGTGGTTCATTTTTTATTTCCATATCTGGTTTATTTCCTAATGCAACATCTAATGTCATTTTTAAAAAGTCATAACCTGTTGAAATTTCAACAAGATGAGAACCAATACAGTCTCCTCCCATTCTAGCACCAATTTCAATTATATTTATAGATCCATCTTCCCCAATTTTAAATTCAGCATGAGATGCACTATTTTCAATATGTAGTGCATCTAGAGCTTTTGGTATAATATCATATATATTATTTTTTATATTTTCAGGTAAATCAGCAGGTTCTATATGACCTGTTTCAATGCATGAAGGAAATCCAGTAGTAAACTTTTTCGTGATTGCTAAAATTGTGTGTTTCCCTTTAAAAGAAATACTTTCACAGCTATATTCATTTTTTCCTTCGATTACCTCTTCAACAATTGCATATTTTTCAAATGAAGATTCACATGCTTTTAATATGGCGTTTTCTAATTCTTCTTTTGAATGAACTAAAGCTATTGATCTACTTCCTGATCTATCTGTTGGTTTTACAATTAATGGAAATTTATTAATTGTAACTTCATCTATACTTTTTACTTTTTCAAATCTAGGTATTTTTATATTTGCTTTTTCAAATGCTTTTCTCATTTCAAATTTATTTGTACATATCAATGAATACTCTGGATTATTACAATTTAAACCTAAAGCATTAGCTACATAATTAACTGTGATTACTGCTAAGTCAGAGCCAATAGAAGTTATTGCATCTGGTTTTATTTTTTTACATTCTTCTAGTATTTCTTCTTTTTCAACAATACTAATTGGATAAAAATAGTCTGCTGTTTTTTCTCCAATATCACCTGATTGCCAAGCAAATACATGAGTTTCATAACCTAAGCTTTTAGCTTTTTCAATTAGTGGATTTTGAAATTCATTAGCACCTATTATAACAATTTTTTTCATAGGTCATTCCTTCTTACAAATTTATTTTTTTGCATTTCTTTTTTATAATCTTCTAAGTATGCTATGTAATCATATTCTGGAACATACCCCAAATCTTCTTTGACATTTTCAATATCCATAACAAAATTATCACAGTCTTTCTTTTCAGGGCAATAAATTATTTTAGAAGGATTATCTTTTGGAGAAAAAACTTTTATTATGCCTTCAATTTGTTCTTGCATTGTGGTTTTTACTCCAGTACCTGCATTATATATTCCTGTTTCTTTATTAGTAAATAAAGATTTAAAAATCATTTGACATAAATCTTTAACATAAATTATATCTTTTCCAAAATTTGGGTTTCCCCACAATTCAATATTTTCACCTTTCATTGCTTTGTCAATTATATATCTATATGATATTTTTGTTTTCACACCATTTACATAGTAATAAATATCTGGACTATATAAGTAAATATTTGGTAATCTAAAGATAAAATTTTTGATACCAAACTCTTGATGATAATGTTCAATTAAATCAACTGCGGCACTTTTTGTGATAGCATATACGGCATGATCACCAGTCATTATTATTTTTCTTGGTAAATAAGGTTTTAATGGTAATCCTTCTTTTAAATATCCATTTAAATCAGCCCAGGTTTGCGTATATATTATTCTATCTACATTATTTTTCTTGCAATAATTTAAGATGTTTAATGTTCCTTTTATGTTAACATCAATATAATCATCATCTGTTATACCACTAGCGTATGCTGGTAAAACACCAGCAAAATCAACTACTGCATAAACATTATCAGTTGGTAATTTATCAAAATCATTTTTATTGGTAATGTTTACTTGATAATATGCACCTTTATAAAAATCATATGGATATTCCTTCTTTGTGCCTGTTGCAACTATTTCGTATTTTTCTAAATCCAAATTATTCATTAAATAGTCAATAAAATACATTCCTAGGTTTCCTGCAGCCCCCATTACAATTATTTTCTTCTTCATATTTTACCTCTTTATATTATTATCTTTTTAAAACTCTTTTTGGTTCATATTCGTTAACAGCTTTAATTACTCTATCAACATCTTCACTTGTTATCCCATAGAACATTGGTAGACTTACAACTTCTTTAGCATATTTTTCTGCAATTGGTAAAGATTCATTATTTCTTTCAGCATATGCAGGTTGTTTATGAATTGGTGTTGGATAATGAATTAATGTTTGAATATCTAGCTTATCTAAATATTTTCTAAATTCTTCTCTATCATTTACTCTAACAACAAATAAATGCCATATGTGTTCATTATAATCATCTACTATTGGAAGTATTACATTATTATTTTTTATTTCAGTTAAATATCTTTTAGCAACTTCTCTTCTATAATCATTCCACTTATCAAGATGTGGAAGTTTTACTGATAATATAGCTGCTTGAATTTCATCTAACCTACTGTTATTTCCTTTATAAAGATGAACATATTTTTCTAATGAGCCATAATTTGATAGTGCTCTTACCTTTTCTGCTAGAACTGGGTTACTAGTAACAATACATCCCCCATCTCCCATACATCCTAAGTTTTTTCCAGGATAGAAACTAAACTCTGCTATATCTCCTAAAGAACCCGCTTTTCTTCCTTTGTAGGTTGCACCAACTGCTTGAGCTGCATCTTCTAATACTTTCAAATTGTGTTTTTGGGCAATAGCCATAATTGCATCCATATCAGCGCATTGACCATATAAATGAACTGGAAGTATTACTTTTGTCTTTTCGGTTATTTTTTCTTCAATTTTTGTTACATCAATATTATAATCTTCTCCCGGTTCTACAAAAACTGGTTTTGCTCCAACATAAGTAACCGCAAGAGCTGTGGCAATATAGGTATGTGATGGAACTATTACTTCATCTCCAGCTTTAACACCTAAAGCTTTTAGTGATAAAATTAGTCCATCTAAACCATTTCCTACTCCTACACAATACTTTGTACCACAATATTCTGCAAAACTTCTTTCAAAATTTTCAGTTTCTGGTCCATGAATAAAAAAATTACTATCAATTACTCTTTCTGCTACCTCTTTTAATTCTTTTTTTAATTCGTCATGCATTGGTTTAAAATCTGCAAATGGTACTTTCATTTTTTATCTCCTCCTTAAAAAGTTTTTGCATTTATATAATAATGTATTTTTAAATTTTTCTATCTCTATATTTTTTTCATTTATTTTATCATACCTTTACTTTTTTCTTGTTAGTATATATTCTTTTTCATATTCGTTATAATCCCTAAAATAATCATTTTCATCATATTCATGAGACGCCAACACTAATAATGTACTATTTGGAGCAAAATCAAACATTTCTCTCCAAATATATGGTCCGATATATAATCCTTTACTTGGGTCATCCAATAAATGAACTTCTTCTTCATCAGGCGTTTTAGTTCTTATTTTAATATCTCCACCTAACGCAATTAATATTTGTTCCAAATCTCGATGAGAATGAAAACCTCTTTCTACGCCTTTTTGGACATCATAAATATAATATACTCTTTTTATTTCAAATGGAATATCATCTGGATATTGTAAAGGTGTTAATACACCTCTGTTATCTGTTATCCTTTTAAAACTTACTTCTTTAACATTTTCCATAATTACCTACCTAATGATTCTTTATCTTGCCATGGATATCCTCTATATTCTTCTAAATATTCTTTCCATGGATATAATAGATTTCCATCTTTATCTCTAATTTCTTCTATTCTCTTTTTAGGAATAGCTGGTCTTCCTACTGCAAACATATTATCAGGAATATCTTTTGAAACTAATGAACCAGCTCCAACAAAGGCATTTTCACCAATAGTTTTACCTGGTAAAAGGGTTGTGCTCGCACCAACTATTGCAAATTTCTTGATTGTGCATCCTTCCAACTTATCATGAGGTGGATACATATCATTAGTTGTTAATACATAAGGAAATAACCATGCATAATCTTCAATAACTGTTCCCATGCCCAAATGTACATTAGAGTGCAATCTAACAAATTCTCCAATATTAACTCTACCTTGAATGTCACTAAATGTGCCTACTGAACAATTATTTCCAAAAATAGATTTTTCTCTTATTGTTACATGATGACCAGTTTGGAAATTGTATCCAATACTACAATCTTCATAAATAATGGTATTACTTCTAATTACTGAATTATCTCCTATTTTTGTTTCCTTGAACACATGATTATTATTCATTTTATAATAATCAGCTGTTGGTGAACCAATAATACAATAAGGCCCTATATAACAATTATCACCTATAACAACATTTGGATAAATTATTGCCCCTACATCTATTACTGTATTGTTACCTATTTTAGCCCCTTCATAAACAATTGCATTATCTTTTACAAAAAAATTACTCATAATCCTAACCTCCTTTTAATTATTTTTAAAACTTTTATCGTTATTAATGCTACAACGTAAGAAATAATATGAATTAATACATATTTATAATCTAAATTGAATGCATAGCTTATAAATATATCAATTAAAGTTGTAAAAAATACTATATACATTAATGTGTGAAATATTTGTGTGTGTATAATTGCCCTTATTTTGTTTATTAATATATATATAGATAATAATTTATTTCTTTGTTTCAATTTTTTTATTATAGGAATTTTCTTTTGAACTATTGATTGATTTTTTTCAGAAAACATTTCAACATGCAAAATATATTTAGAAAATAACTCTCCCGCAGTTCTAGGATTCAATGAATCTAATTGCGATAATACTAATTTTTCAAAAATATTTAATATGTCATTTTGATACTGTCTTACATGTGGAGGTAAATCTCCTTTTTCATAATGACTTACACCACCACTTCTATGTAGAAATGATACAAAATCAACATATTTTATTTTATATCCATTTAATGTTAATAATAAATAATAACTCCAATCTTCAACTAACTTAAAAGATTCGTCAAATAGACCAACTTTTTCAAATATTTCTTTTTTATAGGCTGTTGCTCCAGCGCCATATAAACATCTTTTTGCAACTTCAACATATTGCTCTTTTGCAGATTTGTTATTTAAAGATTTTGCTAATTTTGTTGGAACGTATTTACCTTGTATATCATCTAATGTCGTCCCACAAAGATAACATTGAGAACTTACAACAAATTCTTCACTGTTTTCTAATGCATTTACAAAATTCGTTATAACATTTTCATCATACAAAGCATCATCTGCTGCAAAAAATTGAATATAATCACCATTTGATTTTTTTATTGCCTTATTTAGTGTTTTTGTAGTACCAAGATTAGTATCATTAGCTATTATTATATAATTTGTTATATTTTTTTTCTTCTTTTTTTCAATATAATCAATAACTGTCTTTTTATCAAAACTTTTTGATTTATCATCAGTTACTATCAATTCAATATTTGGATAATTTTGTTTAAATACTGAATCTAAAGCTTCATATATAAACTCCATTTGATTGTAATGGGTTACTACTATAGAATATAATTTCATATTTACTACCTGCCTTCCATAAACTCTTCATACTTATCACACACTTCTTTTTTCCCTATTTCTTTTACTTCTCCATGTTCTAACCATACTATTTTATCACATAATTTTTTTATTTGTTTTATGGAGTGTGAAACAAATAAAACTGTTGTACCACCATTTATCATACTAAGCATTTTTTCTTCACTTTTCTTTTGAAAAGCTATATCCCCTACTGATAATATTTCATCTACAATTAATATTTCTGGTTCAACTATTGTTGCTATAGAAAATGCAAGCCTTGCTACCATCCCTGATGAAAAATTTTGAACTGGAACATCTAGAAAATTTCTTAATTCTGAAAATTCGACAATTTCATCAAACTTAGCATTAATTAGTTCTTTAGAATATCCCATTACAGCACCATTTAAATAAATATTTTCTCTAGCTGTTAATTGAGGGTCAAAACCAGCCCCTAATTCTATCATCGGACAAATATTTCCATAAACATCTACATGTCCTTTAGTTGGTTTCATAACCCCGGCAACTATTTTTAGTAATGTTGATTTTCCAGCACCATTAGCTCCAATAAAACCAATCACTTCGCCTTTTTTTACTTTGATATCAACATTATTTAATGCCCAGAATTCTTCTTTTTTCTTTTTATTCTTTTTAAAAATATTGACAAAGCCCTGTTTAAGAGAAAAGCTTTTTTCTATCCCTAGATTAAATTTCATAGATACTTTATCAATATTTATCATTAAATCTTTATCTTTCATTTTTCCTCCTAAACATAATATATAAATTTATCTTGATTCTTTTTAAATACAATAACACCAACTAACAGAACTAATATTGAAGAAACTGCACAACCTGCAAATTGGCCCAAAGTTGGAACATTACCATATAGTATTATTGACCTTGCAAAGTTAATTATTTGATATAATGGATTAAATTTCATTATTAATTGTAATGTTGGATTACTAATAAGATTTATATCATACATTATTGGTGTCATATATTGCCAAATCGTTAGTACAATACCATAAATGTAAAACATATCTCTCAAGAATACCGACACAGTTGATAATATAAATCCCATTCCTAACGTAAATAAGAATAGGCATAAAAACGAATATGGTAAAAGTAAATGAGCCCAATTTAATCCTGTTCCAGTTAAAAGAATTACTGCATAAAGAGGAATTAATGTTAAAAAGAAATTAATTCCTACAAATAAACACTTTGATAACGGAAAAATATATTTAGGCATATAAACCTTATTTATTAATGGAAAGTTTGCAACTACACTACTCATAGCAAAGTTTGAAGCTTCACTAAAATAGTTAAAATATGTTAACCCTATCATTAAATATGCAATGTAACTTACTCCTGGCGTGGACATTTTAAATACATTAGAAAATACTATTGCCATTACTGCTGTCATTAAAACCGGATATAATAAGCTCCATACGACACCTAATACACTTCTTTTATATTTAACTTTAAAATCCCTTATAACTAATTGTTCTAATAAAAATTTATATTTTTTTATACTATACTTTATATTGTTAATTGTCTTTTTCATTTAATTAATCTCCTTAGACTTATTATACCAAATAATAATAGATAATTCTATAATTAATTTCAAATTACTCTGAAAAAATAGAAGTATTAGTGTTTTATTATAAAATTTCCTTTTTGGAATAAAATATACCACTAAATATAAAAATTGCTATCATTGTTATATTTAACGAATTTATTATATTCCCACTTAAATAAGCACATAATATAAACAATAAAAAGCATGATAACATAATAAAAGAAAAATATGTTTTGTTTTCAATAAAATAAATCGTTGTTTTAATTAATAGAATAATATAAACAAATAATAACAATATTGTACCAAGGATTCCGAATGCATAATAATGAAGTATAAAATCTCTTTCAATATTAATAATATTTTGTACCCGAGAATTACTTATTCCCAGAATAATATCCCATTTGTTATCATTAATTTCTTCTACTCTTTTAATAATATTTTTTTCAATATTTCTATAATTCATTTTTTCTTTAGGTGTGTTTTTTATATAATCTACCCAAAAATCTTTATCGTAAATTGCCGGATAATTCTCTTCAAAAAATCTTTTAGGTAAATAATTTTCATCAAAATTATTATATATATATTCCATTTTCAAATCTTTTTCTTGCTCCATATTTTCATCTTTAGAATTATTTATATTTGAATTGAAATCGTTTGTCTTTCCACTACTATTATTTATGGTTGGTTCTTTCATATATAATTTTGTTATTACATCACTAAAAAAACTATTTTTATTTTTTTTATCAATTTTATATTTATTTTCATATCCTATTGTATTTAATTCAACATATCTATTTTGATAAGGTGATATAGGTATAATTGTTATCCATAAAAATATAGGTATTAGAAGTAGTAAAGTTTTTTTATCTATTTTCTCTTTTCTTATCAATTTATAAATTAGATAAAAAACGCAAACACAAAATAACGTTAGCAATCCTCCAATAGTAGAAATTCTAGTTCCTAACATTAACATTGCTGTAGTGAGAAATATTATATATATAATTGATTTTTTATTATTGTATAAAAAGTCATAAACAAATAATAATAACAATAAAATTAAACTTACTGCACATTGATTTGCATACATAAAAAATCCCTTACTAGCAGTATCTTGATAATAATTTTTAGTATTCCATTCAAATATATTTTTAGAAATAAAGCTATCAGTGTAAGACCCTAAACTTATTTTAAATATATTAGTTATTATAATTGTTCCACTAATAAATAGTGTCCAAACCTTTAATACTAACATATATTTTTTAAAAGGTATTTTTTGATAATATAAAGAATAAAGAAGCGTTATTGGAGTTATTAATTTTATTACCGTTAAGGCTTCACTAACGATATTATAATTGAAATTATTTGGTACTAAAGACTTAAAACTAAAAGAATGGTTGTAACTTAATACAAGATATAACATACATAATAGATAGTATATAAATAGCCATTTATAATTATTTCGTGAATTTTTATAAAACAATAATGTAAATAAATTGATTAAAAAAACACATATTACTTCTATTAAAGTAGTAATTCTATTATAAAAGAAAATTGTACTAAAAATTGGCACAAAAAAAAGAAAAATAATCGTACAATTTTCAAGTATCTTCTTTGCATCTAATTTTTCTTTTTGCATATTTTGCACTCCTTTACTTCTTTTTGTGTTCAAATAAAATATCTGTTCTTAACACTATAAATAACAACAAAATCATTAATATAACATATATCGCTATTGCAATTTGGTTATCACCTAAAGTATAAAAAATTGAAACTGTTGCAAATAATATATCTATTGCATAAATAATTAAAATACTAGCAACTGGACTATATTTCATTTTTAAAAGTTGGTGATGAAAATGTTCTTTGTCTGCTTCGCCAATATTTTGCCCTTTTAATAATCTTCTAAAAATTGCAAATGCTGTATCAAATATTGGAATTGCAAGTATTACAACTGGTACTACTAAAGATGTAAAAGTTGTAACTTTATAACCCAAAAGGGCTATTACTGATATCATAAAGCCTAAAAATAGACTTCCTGTGTCTCCCATAAATATTTTTGCGGGAGGAAAATTATGAAATAAAAAACCTAAAGTTGACCCCAGCATAATTAAGCAAAGAATTATGTCTAGCCCCCCTAGTCTATTTAGTATAATTGCTATTATAGAAATAGTTAAAAAGTATATTGCACTTACTCCACTAGCAAGTCCATCTAATCCATCTATTAAATTTATTGCATTTGTTATTCCAACAATAAATATTATAGCTATTATATCATTTATAAAATGATTAAAATAAAATTTTAATCCTAAAAAGGAAATTTCTGTGAACCCAAGGTTTCCATAAATAACCACTATTGATGCTGCAATAACTTGAACTAAAAATTTGTATCTTGCTGGAACTGAATTAATGTCATCAAATATTCCAACGATTATAAGAAGAAAGCTAGCTATTAATATTGAAATCATTTGTGTGTTAATTTCACCATAAAGAATGTAGCCTAGTAAAAATGAAAAATATATTGCAAGACCACCTAATCTAGGCTTTGGAACTTTATGTATTTTTCTTTCATTTGGTTCATCCATTGCATTTATGTGAATAGCTACTTTTTTCATAATTGGTACTAAAATCAAACTTGTTAAAAATGTAACCAAAACAATAACAAATATATTATGATTATTTACAACTAAATTCATATTATCTTCCCTTCGTACTATTATTATAAACTATATTTAGTGAAAATAAAAGAAAAATCAAATTATCAAACAGTTTTTATGTAAAAAATATTAATTGTTTTATTGGCTATTTTTGCCATTTTTGCTAAAAAATAAGTCATTTAATAAAAAATACTCAAAAATTTATTAATTATTTTTTTTATCGTGTTTTAAGGGAAAATGCTATTTTATAACAAAAAAAACACTATTATGTTTCAATAATAGTATTCTTTTCTAGTACTTCATTATCATTAGTTTCTTTAGGTGTTTCTTTTTCAATTACTTTTTTATTTTTCTTTTTACCATTCTTTTTCTTTACTAAAACAATTATGATAATAATCATTAATACAAATAAACCACTAAAACCTAGAATGATATAAGTATAAAGTTCTATTTTTTTATTTAAATCAATTACATATTCATCATTATATTTTATTAATGATTGCATTTTTTTATCATACATATAGAAACCTTTATCACCAGTTTCAACATTAACACCATAAATAATTACATAGTCAGAATCTTTTGTATAATAGTAACCATCTACTTTAGTATCATTAATTATAATTGTATCTTTAGTATACCCTTTTATTTCTTCATCACTAGAAAGTGGATATATAGTTATTTTATTAACACCAATTTCATGATATTCTTGGTACTTATTTTCCTTTTCATTATATATAAATAAGGATATGTTACCACCACTATCTTTTAATCCAACAAGGTAAAGGTTTGTGTTATCATTTTTATAAGCGGGTATATCAAAATCATTTATTTTAATAGTTGTCTCAGAATATAAATTTGCAGTTGGTAGATTTTCTTTTATTTTTACCACTGTATAGTTTTTACCATTTATAGTTACATTAATTGGATTTTCATCTTTTACTTCAACATTTATTGTATATGTTTTTTCAGCACCATTTTGAGCTTTAACTACAACAGAAAATTTATTAGCACCTTGAGCTACAGCTTGAACTCCAACCCCTGATACTTGCGCTGTTTTATCTTGAGGCGTTGCTTTAATATTTATTTCTTTTGTATCTTCAGGTGCTACAATACTATATTCCAATGTGTCTTTATTAAACGCTGGAGTAAGTGTAAAACCTTCAACTTCTAAAGCACTTAAATTGTTGTTTTTAGAATAACTTGCTTCTAGTTCCGCTTGGGTTATAATTCTTATTTGTTTTGTATTTGCAGATAAACTAACAGCACTTAAGTCACTTGAAACATAGGCTCTATAACCGTCTACAGAAAGACTTGTTGAACCACTTTTTAAAGTTTTAAAAGTAAATGTATAAGTTTTCTTCAAAACTCCAGGGTCTTCAGCATAATCTATCATAAATGTTCCACCATCTCTAGCAGTACTACTTGTAAGTTGTAAATATTTTTTGTCATAATTTAGTGACATTTGCCAACTTCCCATTTTTGTTCCACTAGATATGGTTACTGTTACTGTTACTTTATTTCCTACAACTACGGTTGATGATGAAGCAATATTTATTGAACCACTCGCTGCACTAACAACACTTGGAAACAAAATACTAACAAGTAAAACCATCAATAATCTTTTTATTTTTTTCATTTAATTTCACTCCTTTTTTATTGAATTATTTTATATGAACCAGATATATTTTTTACAATTTGTAAAACATCTAAAGCATTTATTTCTCCATCTCCAGATGTATCTGCAGCTTCTTTAAATGCTCCTTCTAAATTGTATGAACCAGATATATTTTTTACAACTTGTAGTAAATCTAAAGCATTTATTTCTCCATCTCCAGATGTGTCACCTTTTATAATTACTTCTAAAACTTCAGTAGAACTTTGATTATTTATTGACACTTTATAACCAGTTTTCATAATACCATTCGTTACATTATTACCATCTTTATCAGAAATGTTTACAGTTGCATTTCCAGCTACTGACTCTAAAGCACCCTTTATTTGTGTTACATCTGTTCCAACTGCAATATTAGAAATATATTTTGATGTGTATCTAAAACCACTTGATGTGACTATTGTACTAATTGGAATTGTACTCGGTTTAGAACCACCATCTTCTGGATTATCTATGGCTCCACTTCCACCATTAATAATAGTAGCGTTCATATTATTAAATACCGGAATTTTAAAAACTAAGTTTAAACCTAACAAATTGTTTTTTTCATAAGCACTGAAAGCTGTACTAGATTCACTCATAGCTCCAGAAACATTTGTCATATATTGATGTGATGCAATATTTTCAAGTTTATTTACATCGAACTTTTGGAAATATCCAGTATATTGCCCTTTTTGGATGTATCCTTTAGAGAACTGCTCAATGCCTCCGTTTATAGCAACATCTACACCTTTCCATCCTGATTTATAAGCATAGTTTAACCCGCAATAAGTTGTACCTTTTAAAGCAACACAGGCATCAGTTACTCCAAAGTTAAAAAAGTTAAAATAACCATAATATAAATTTTCAAGTTCCGCATAAATACCTTTGTAAAGGTTTTCTAGAGATGTTCCTACTCCTAGTTCTACACGCATTTTAGATGCTATTGCTATGGGACTAGCTTTATCAACACTACCTGCAATAATTAAATCTTTTAAGTTGTTGCCAATACTTGTGTGATATTCATTAAAAGCTGCTCCTGTTAAAATTGTTTCAACAGCATTTGGATAATTATCTTTTAGATTAGCATCATATGATTGGTCTAAAAATTGAAATACATATTTTTCTGTAAATGAATTTCTGGGGTCCATATAATAAGCAATCGCTGTTTTAGATGGGGCAACATAACCTCCCGGTGATGTTTTATTACAAGTATTATCAAAAAATTCATCATCATATATCGTGTTAGAAATGAAATTTTTTCCACATTCACTTTCTTTTTCTACAACATTATTCCATTCTAACTCTATTTTAACTCCTTGAAATGTCCATGTGGGATGTTTTTCTTGCAAGCTACATAAACCTCCCCAGTAACTTGATGGCAAGCCAGCTTCACTTAGTTTTTTTTCACATTCTGTTGTTGGAGTTACATCATCAGTAGAATATGATACTACTAATTCAACATCATCACTACAAACATAACCATCAACATTTGTATAGTATGTCATATGATACCATCCACCATTACAACGTTTATGATTGTTTACATCATCATATAATTTATCATCTTTTAAAACATAATAATCATTTTTATAAAGTAAACCTATTCTTGTACCATCAGTACCACCTGGGTCTTTTCTTAAATTTGTTTGATTATTTAAAACTTTAATTCGATGGGTATAAGAAGTTGCATTTACATTATCAATGTAAAATAAGGCCATGATTAAAAAAATTATTGCTAAAAACTTTTTCATAATTTGACCTCCTTCTACATTATTACCTTTATTATAGCAAATTTTGTAAAATCTCTCAATTTATTTACAGTAAATAAAGTAAATAATTGTAAAATCTCTATTAATTTTATGTACTTTTGTTATAATATAAATACCTAGAGGTGATTTAGTGGAAAAACATTTTGATAAAATTGATATTATATTAATTAGTTTAATTTCCTTATGTTTATTAATTATTGTAGTTGGTCTTTTGTGGATAATACTAAGTAAGCTTGAAGATAAAGAAGTTAATAAGAAGAAAAAAAATGTAACAAAAGATAAAAAAATTACTAAAAAGAAAACTAATCAATCAAGAAGAAAAAGGGGATATGTTAGTCCTTATAAAAGAAAAAAGAAAAAGAAAAAATAAGGATTTATTGAACTTAATCAATAAATCCTTTTATTATAGCATCACTTTTACTATTATCATTTTTATTTTCAGTATTTTTTGTTGTATTTGTATTTTGATTAGAATTTGTATTTTTACTATTTACAACATAAACTGTTAAATTAGAAACCGTTGATAATAATACATCTTTATGAACACTTTGGTCACCGATTAAACCAACAGCTACTTGGTCATTGTAATGTTCACTGCCACTATCAACATATTTTATTTCTAAATTAATGTTATTACTATTACAAAAACTTTGCGCTTCACTTATAGATTTACCAACAAAACTTGGAAGTAAAGCACCAGATTGACCTGTTCTTTTACCTTTTCCTGGACGATATATTTCATACGTTTCATTAACTGAGAAACTAAATGTTTTTATAGGTTCTTCTGTTTCTTTACCTAAAACTATATTAAATGCTTTCTTTATATCTTCAAGACTGCTTTCATAATATCCTTGAGCTGATGTTTTTCTTCCTTGAGAAGGTACATATACATTTAAACTATATGTTTCTAATGATGCTTTTTGAATATTTAGAGAATCTTTACCTGATAGTTTGTTACCTAGAACATTTTTAGCAACATTATATCCCGAAAGAATTGTATCTGTATCCATATTAGTAGCAATATTTTTACTAACGGCATTTAAAATATCTTGAAACTCTTTAATACTATTAAAATGTAATACCTTATTAGCTAGAGCTTCAACTACTTGTTGTTGATGTCTTACTCTATCTAAGTCACTACCAATATACATATGACGGCATCTTGCATAAGCTAGAGCTTGTTCACCATTTAAAACTTGTAGCCCAGGGTTTATACAAACAAGTTTATCTCCCCACTGTCTATCACTATTTTGTTCACAGACTTTTCCTCCATAAGCATTAGCCATATATGTCGGAGCTTCAACATCAACTTCAACTCCCCCGACAGCTTCAACTAAATCAACTACACCTTTAAAATTTATTTTAACGTAGTAGTCAATATTAATATCTAAAAATTTATTTATTGTACTTATTACACAACCTGTTCCATATGCTGCTGATGAATTTATTTTAGCATATCTATTGTTATTACATGCAATTGGGACATATGTATCTCTTGGAATTGATAATAAAACTGAACTTAAAGTCTTGGGATTAAATGACATAAGCATTAAAGTATCACCATTAAATGCTGCATTTGCATTAAGGCCATCCCCTTCAGAATCAACCCCTAAAAATAAGAATGTTAATGGTTCACTAAAATCTTTATCACTAACAATATTTAAATCTTCATTTTGTCTTTTTTCACTATATTCATAAATAACTTTTGTATCATATACAATATTTTCAAAACCTGCTTCATTTCTAAATAAAGTATCATAATTACCTGGTACTATCGCTCCATCTATAACATTATTATATAAATCATCTAACATTTTAATATAATCATTGTACTCAACTATTTCATTTTTTAAATTCTTCTTTTTATATAATTTTGTTGATAATTCGTTATTATCTTTATCTATTTTATCACTGATAACACCTATTTTACTTTCACTACTAAATTCTGTATCTTTTAAAGTGATTAAATAAATATTGTAAGTTATTTTTTCACTTTCTTGCATGTTATTAATGTTACTATAAACATAATTTATATAGTAAGAACCAATAAAAAATATTAAAATAAATAATAATGAAAATATAGTACTTATTATTAAACCTTTGTATTTTCTTCTTAAAAGATTTAAAAAGTTAATAAATACATATAAAAGAAAATATATTGTAAAAAATATTATGGCAATTATTCTTATTCCAGTTTCAATACCAGTTAAGTTAAGTAAACTTTTGATAAATAAAATACTACTTACTAAGTAACAAATTGTTACTAAATAATAAATGATACGTATTACTAGATTTGATTTTTTTAGTTTTCTTATCACTCTATTCATTTACAACACCCTCATATTCTACAACATATAACTTCTTATCCTTTTTTACTAAAGTTATTGTGGCATTTTTGTCATAACCTAAATCATTTTCATAATCCCAATTTAGTGTAACAACATAACTTGGTACTTCTTCTTCATTTATTTTAAAAGTATTAGTACTTACATCCGTTACATTTACACTACTTACTACTGATAGTTTTTTTGTTCTTTTACCATATGTGTTATCTTCAATAGTCTTATAAATAGTATCTTCAACATTGGTTTTAAAATTATCAACATTATCTGGATATACATATTCTAAGCATGCTACATCATATTTGTTTATTTTGTTATCCATAGTAAATAAATCTATGACAAATAATCTTGCTAATATACTAGCATATTCTTCATAATTGATATTTTTTTCTTTTAAAACCCTTTTTAATTCTTTGTAAGTATCTTTCATTAAAGTAGTATCTCTTTCATCTAAAGTATAAGAAAAGTCTACTATTGAATCTATTACTTTTACATTGTTTTTAACTTCACTTTTCGTAAAGAACATTTTAAATACTATTAATCCAATTATAATTATTATTACTAAAATCAATATTAATAAAGGATATTTATACTTCTTCTTCATATTACTCTCCGTTCAATTTTTTATTTTCTAATAAGTTATACACTATTATATCATTAGATATTTCAAGCCTTTTTTCGCCGATTTCACTTAGATTTTTGATGTAATCTTCAGTGAAATTATCTTCTTTTAATACTTTATATTCACCAGTTGAATTGTTGTAATATACTTTATTTGTTAAAATATTTCCATTTGGATAAACTACAAGATTGTCATCTTTAATTGTAAATATATCTTCACCGATATTATATTTGTTGTATATGCCATACATATTAAGTATTGTGGCTGCAACATTATACATACCCATAGTATAAGTAACTTTACCTGTAAATATACTTTGTAAGTCTTTATCTTTAGTCCAAATTATTAATGGAGTCTTCTTATTTAATTCGTGGTCATAGTAGTCATAATCAACATAATTCGGATTTGTTTCGTCATAGACTTCTCCATTTTCGGGATTTAAGTTATATAAATAATTTATTTCACTACGAGATAATTTTGCTTCATGGTCTCCATAGAATACAAAAACTGTATTATTAAAATAATCAGATGATTTAATGTAACTAATAAATTCTCCGAGTGCTTTATCAGCATAGTTAGCACTTTTTATGTATTCACCGACTGCTGTAGAAGATAAATAATCTTTTTCTTCTATAGTTGTACTTCCAGATGCATCTGTTACTTTATAATGACTTGTTAAATCTATATCACTATGTTTACTTGCTAATTTAAATGGTGAATGATTTGATAAAGTAATTATTGTTCCCATGTAGTTGTGATTTTCTTTTTCAACATTTTCTAATATTGGCATTGCTTGTTTAAAGAATAGTTCATCATTAATTCCTAGATTAATAACATCATCTTCAGTAAAATCAAATGATTCTCTAAAATACATTTTTTCATAACCTAATGATGGATGAGCTTTGTTTCTATTCCACATACTAGATAAGTTTCCATGCATACTAAAGATAAAATAGTTTTCTTCTTTTAAAAATTTTGGAATTGTAAAGTAATTACGGTCATAATAACTTACAAATACTGTTCCACTTGATGCTGGCATTAATCCTGTTAGTAAAGTAAATTCAGTATCACTACTTGTTCCTGTTGATACTTGGGGATAAAAGTTTGTAAAATGCATGCCTTCTTTAGCTAACTTATTTAAGTTTGGCGTTACTTCTCTACCATTAAATGAAAGATTCATTAGGAAACTTTGCATACTTTCCATATGTACAAAAATAATATTTTTTCCTTTTAATATTCCTGTATATTCATTTTTAGCAGTGACTTTTTTATTATCAAAATATTCGTTAAAACTCTCTAAGGCTTTTTCTTGACCAAATAAACTGCTTAATTGTGGTCTTAAAAATTGAGCAATGTCATTAAATTGATACATTATTATTCCAAATCTTTCAACAATATATATTCTATTCCATTGTTTTGTAAGTCTACTATAATCTGAGTTTTTAGCAACACCGAATGTGTAACTTAAAAAGATTATGCCAATTAAAACCGTTGATAAAACCATTTTTTTACTTTTTTCGATTTTATCAATAAATGTATAATACGAAGATGATAATAATTTTTTGTGAATTAAATAAAATATTATAGGGATTAAAATATAAATTCCATCAGCAATTCTTAGTCTGTCAAAAATTGAACCTGTTACAGTTTCCGTTTGTCTAACTGTTGCAAGTTCTCCGATTGATGCAAATGATGTAAAAAATCTATAATATATTGATGATACTAAACACATTAAATTAAATACGATTAACCATGCGAAATAATATTTGAATTGATTTTTGGGTTTTACAAAATAACCTAAACCTCCGATAACAAGGATAAATCCTAAATCTGTTAAAAATGGCTTAAGTTTTAATGCCGAACCAATTGTAAATGCTCGGACACATACTGTAGCAATTAGTGATAATACTACATATGATATGAATAAACGATTGGTAATTATATATTCTACGATTGATTTAACAGTTTTTTTATAGCCATAATTATCTTTTTGTTTCATATTTATCCCTTCTTACTTAATTAAGTATAACAAAATTTAGATTTTTTATCAATTATTGTTGCAAAAGTTTCATAAATTTGATACAATTTATTTACGCAGGTGTAGTACAGAGGTTAGTATGCGACCTTGCCAAGGTTGAGACGGCAGTTCGATTCTGCTCACTTGCTCCAGATTGATAGGAAACTCGGAAATTAACTTCTGAGAGTAATAAATGCTAA